>Ga0315900_10005590_pt1 | contig 17224 bp, 9 predicted proteins | sample LakEriMetagenome_FD_203521 | JGI IMG/M metagenome (GOLD analysis project Ga0315900, IMG submission 203521) | Freshwater fungal communities from buoy surface, Lake Erie, Ohio, United States - Buoy 12 MA114 | ecosystem: Environmental > Aquatic > Freshwater > Lake > Lake biofilm | place: USA: Lake... | reverse complement strand
ACCAACACCTGCTGGACGCCGGCGCCGAGGCTTGGCAGCAGCTCACCCCCGAACTGCTCCGCTCCGTCTGTGCCTGCGACTACATCACGCACGACTTGGAGAGGTGATCCGTATAAGAAGGCACTCGCGTGCGCAGAGTAGGAGAAAGTCAGCGGTCCGCAAATCTGCTTGCCTTTGTGCAAAGCTACCCAAGTTAACAAATCAGTCGCGGATCGATGCGCGGCAATTGTGCCTTTTCGCATCGGATGGGAAATTGGGCAGTCTGCCAAAGGTTCCCGATGCCCGCTGGCATCTTCACATATTCGCCTATCTTGGTTACACAGATCCGAAGCGTGCCGCGCTCGCACTTTTCCGCCGATTATGTTGCCCGTTCCCCCAATCACCTGGCCGTTCGTGCCGCATCGAGAATCTCTGCGACGATCACGTTGAACTCAAGGCTTGACAGCGGGTCGACTTCGCACTGGCCGCGGACGACCTGGCGAAGGTACGTCCATTCGTTGGCAAGGTGACCGGGCATCTCGGCGGGAGTGACTTTCGCCGGCGGCTGGTCGGGTGATCGGCGCGTCAGGTCGTTCCACTTGCCTGCGTGGAGCGAGCCGCGCTCGGCGTGGATGTCGGCATCCTTGTTGTCATGTGTCCAGGCCCAGGAGGCCTGGATGATCGCCGTCGCCGTGGGATAGGTCAGGACGATCGTCGCATCATCATCGACGCGCGGGTAGACATCGGGCTTGAGCGTGGTCAGGCGGGCGGTGATGCCGGTGGGGCGCTGGCCGTTCATGAGCCAGGTGCTGAGCACGGCCCCGTAGCAGCCGAAGTCGACGGCCGCGCCGCCGCCGTTGCGTGCAGGATCAGTGAGCCAGTCGAGGAACTCGGGCGAGCAGCCGATTTCTTTGGGGCCGCGGTGGCCGTGGCGGAAGATCATTTTGCGGATCGGTCCGAGTTCGCCGGAGTTGACCAGTCGGCCCGCCTCGCGCAGGCTGGCGTACCAGTTGGTTTCGTAGTTCGTCAGCACGAGCACCTTGTGCTTGCGTGCGAGGTCGGCGATGGCGTGGGCATCGGCCCGAGAGAAGGCCAGCGGCTTTTCGAGCAGCGTGTGCACGCCGCGGGGTGCGCAGGCCTCCACGGCGGCGCGGTGCTCGCTGATCGGGCCCATGACACTGACGGCCTCGGGCTTGGCGCTGTCGAGCATCGCCTGAGCGGTCGCGTGATAGAGCGACGCATCGATGTTGTACTTCCTGGCGAGTCGGTCGAACAGCGCGCGGTCGGGCTCGCTGATGCCGACGATGACCAGATCCTTGCGCTGGCCCGCCTGCCAGAGCAGGCCTTCGACGTGGCCGTGAGACAGGCCGATGATGCCCAGGCGCAGGGGCACGACCGTCTCCGCTGCCGCGGCGGGCGCGGGTGCCGGGGCAGGCTGAGCGTTGGCGGGACGAGTCACCAGGACCAGAGCGATGATCGCCGCGGCGACGGTCACGGCCACGATGGAGATGAGCCAGTTGAGCATGACCTAGCGTACAACGACGGGTGCGAGTGTGTCCGAAACGACACGAAACAGCCGCCGGACGTCGACACAAACCGCCTGGCAGGCCGATTTTGGCCAACGTGACGGCCAAGCACCCGAGACCCTTCCATTTCCCTGACAACCCGCCTATGCTCGCCCCATGCTCCTGCGTCAACGGCCATTCGAGGTCGTCTCGCCGTTCAAGCCGATGGGCGATCAGCCCTCGGCCATCGATGCGCTGGAGAAGCGGATCACGTCGGGACAGAAGTTCTCGTGCCTGCTCGGGGCGACCGGTACGGGCAAGACCTTCACGATGGCCAACGTCATCGCCCGTACGCAGAAGCCCACGCTGATCCTCAGCCACAACAAGACGCTCGCGGCGCAGCTCTACGAAGAGATGAAGGAACTCTTTCCGCACAACGCGGTGAGCTACTTCGTGTCGTACTACGACTACTACCAGCCCGAGGCGTACATCCCCCAGCGCGACATCTACATCGAGAAGGACGCCAGCCGAAACGACGACCTGGACAAGCTGCGTCTATCGGCGACGAGCAACATCCTGGCGCGGCGTGACACGATCGTCGTCGCCAGCGTCTCGTGCATCTTCGGTCTCGGCTCGCCGGAGGCCTACGGCTCGAAGGTCATGACCATCGAGAAGGGCATGATCGTCGACCGCCGACGGTTCCTGCTCGGGCTGGCGAGCATGCAGTACAAGCGCGCCGAGATCGAGTTCAAGCGCGGCATGTTCCGTGTGCGGGGCGATGTGCTGGAGATCTACCCCGCGTACGAGCAATACGCGGTGCGCGTGGAGCTCGGCGGGGGCGATGGCGACGAGGTCGCGGGCATCAGCCTCATCGAGCCGATCAGCGGCGAACTGCTCGCGGACGAGCAGCGGGTGTTCATCTTCCCCGCGGTGCACTACGTCACCGATGAGGACCGCATGGCGGGCATCACGGCCCAGATCCGCGAGGACCTCAAGCAGCGCGTCGACCAGTTGCGCAACGAGGGCAAGCTGCTCGAGGCCCAGCGGCTGATGGCCCGGACCAAGTACGACCTTGAGATGCTCGAGGAGGTCGGCTTCTGCAACGGCGTGGAGAACTACTCGCGGTACTTCGACGGGCGGGCGCCGGGCGAGCGGCCTTTTACGCTGATGGACTACTTCGATTACTCGCCGGGCGATGATGAGATCGAGCCCGAGGTGGACCCGGCCAGCGGCGTGCCGCTGTGGCGTGTGCGCAAGCGGCCCGAGCATGACTGGCTGCTGATCATCGATGAGAGCCACGTGACGCTGCCGCAGGTGCGGGCGATGTACAACGGCGACAAGATGCGCAAGCAGGTGCTGGTGGACCACGGCTTCCGGCTGCCGGCGGCGATGGACAATCGTCCGCTGCGGTTCGAGGAATTCGAGCAGATCGTGCCGCAGGTGCTGTTTGTCAGCGCGACGCCGGGACCATACGAACTCGAGCGCGTCGGCGGCGAGGTGGCCGAGCAGGTGATCCGTCCGACGGGCCTGCTGGACCCGGTGATCGAGGTCAAGCCGGCCAGCGGGCAGGTGCCGGACCTGCTGGAGCGCTGCAAGGAGCGGGTGGCCCGCGGCGAGCGCGTGCTGGTGACGGCGCTGACCAAGCGGCTGTGCGAGGATCTAACGCTGTACATCCACGAGAAGGGCCTTCGAGTGCGGTACCTTCACAGCGAGATCGAAACGCTCGAGCGCGTGGAGATTCTCAACGATCTTCGCAAGGGCGAGTTCGATGTGCTCGTCGGGGTGAATCTGCTGCGCGAGGGCCTGGACCTGCCCGAGGTCTCGCTCGTGTGCATCCTCGATGCGGACAAGGAGGGGTTCCTGCGGTCGCCCACGAGCCTGATCCAGCAGATCGGCCGCGCGGCCCGGAACGTCAACTCCAACGTGGTGATGTACGCGGACAAGATGACACCGGCGATGCAGAGCGCCATCGATGAGACCGAACGGCGCCGCCGCAAGCAGTTGGCGTACAACGAGCAGCACGGCATCACGCCGACGACGATCATCAAGGCGCTGCGCGAAGGCCTGGCGCAGGAACTCCGCGCCGGGCGCACGGCGCGCGAGGCGGTGCGGGCCAAAGAGCCGGAGTTCGAGGTGGGCGAACTGGTGCGCGAGCTGGAGGGGGAGATGATCCAGGCCGCGGAGCAGCTCGACTTTGAGAAAGCCGCCCGCCTGCGCGACCAGGTCGCGGCACTGCGCACGGGAAAGATCAAGCCGTCGCAGGGCTCGAAGGTCCGGCGGAGCGATGTCGATCCGTCGCTGCGGGGCGGCGAGCGCGGCTCCTCGGGCAGCGGCGAGCGGAAGGCGGGCATGCCGGGTGTCCGCCCCAACAAGAAGGCTCGCAAACGCGGCAAGACCGGCCAATGAACACGCACGATCGGAGCGGATGATGAGCAAACTCAGCGAACCGGCCCTTGCAGAATTCGAGCGGCGACAGAAGCAGCGCGAGTGGCGCTCGCGGCTGGGCTCGTACTTCATGGGTGTGGCGATCGGCTTTGTTCTGCTGGGGATCTTGTGGGTCGGGCGAAGTCGCGCGACCGGGGGTGGCGCGCCGTCGCCGAACCCAGGGCCGGCGGGCGTAACGGCCCCCACCGCCGGTGCGCAGACGCCGGTTGATGCGGCCCCCGCCGCGTCGCCGTCGGCTCTACCCTCCGGGACCAGATGATTCCGATCTTTGTGTGCGTGCTCGCCGGCCGCGGACCGTGCCGGACGGGCTGACCTTCTTGTTGGACGGCGGTGTTCTCAGAAAGGCCTTCGCGTGGCTTCATCGACTTCGTCAGCTTCATCGGCCGGGGGCACATCCGCGGGTGGGACCAAAGCGGGGCCGGTGGTCGTGAGCGCGGGCAGGGCGGTGCCGGTCGTCACCGGTTCGCTGCCGAACGCGGGCGTTCCGGTCACGTCCCGCACGGCGCTGGCCTCGGCTCATGGGCTGGATTCGGCGCGGTGCATCCGGGTGCGCGGAGCCAAGGAGCACAATCTCAAGGGTGTGGATGTTGACATTCCGCGTGACAAGCTCGTCGTGATCACGGGGCTGTCGGGGTCGGGCAAGAGTTCGCTCGCGTTCGACACGATTTTCGCCGAGGGACAGCGCAAGTACATGGAGAGCCTGTCGGCGTACGCCCGGCAGTTTCTGGATCAGCTCAAGAAGCCCGATGTCGAGGACATCCAGGGCCTGCCGCCGACGATCGCCATCGAGCAGCGAAGCAGCGGCAGCAACCCGCGCTCGACGGTCGCGACGAGCACGGAGATCTACGACTATCTGCGTCTGCTCTTTGCTCGCTGCGGCCGCCCGACGTGCTGGCACCCGACCAAGGTCAAGAAGGACGGCGCGGTGCAGTCCCGGTGCGGGCTGCCGATTCAGGCGACGGCCAGCACGCAGATCGTTGACGCGGTGATGGCCTTCGGCGATGGTCGACGGCTGATGGTGCTCGCGCCGGTGGTGCGTGCACAGAAGGGCTTCCACCGCGATGTGCTCGTGGAGATGCAGAAGGCGGGCTGGGGCCGCGTGCGCGTCAACACCAAGGTCATCGAGATCCGCGAAGCGCTCAAGGATGAGGGCGAGAACCCGCTGAAACTCGAGCGATACGCCAAGCACGACATCGAGGCGGTCATCGATCGTCTGGTGCTCAAGGGCGAAGCCGAGGGTGCGCGGCAGCGGCTGGCCGAGAGCATCGAATCAGCGCTGAAGCTCGGCAACGGCACGGTGATCATCGCGGTGGATCAGTCCTCGGGGACAGCCAAGGACGCAAGGGACACTAAGGACACCAAGGACGGCGCGGGCGAGTCGTGGTACGACCGCGTCTTCAGCGATCGTTTCGCGTGCGCGGAGCATCCGGAGTGTGCGTTGCAGGAACTCTCACCCCGGCTGTTTTCGTTCAACTCGCCGCACGGCGCGTGCCCGGAGTGCCACGGCCTGGGCGTGGTGATGGAGTTTGTCCGCGAACTGATGGTGCCCGAGCGGGAGCGCTCGCTCAGCGAGGGCGCGATCGCGCCGTGGCGGCTGCCGGCGCCGATGGGGACGTTCTACCGACGCCACCTGCGCCGATTCTGCAAGGACTTCGGCGTCTCGCCCAGCGCGCCGTTCTCCAGCATCGCTCCCGACAAGCAGCGTGTGCTGCTGGAGGGCACGACGCCCGCCGATGAGAAGAAGTTCGACGCGAAGTTCGCCGGCGTTGCGCCGCTGCTGCGCGCGTGGTACGAGAAGACCGATTCATCGTTCATCAAGGAGTGGCTCGGCGGATTCATGCACGAGAAGACCTGCCCCTCGTGCGCGGGCGATCGGCTGAAGATCGAGGCCCTGAGCGTGCGGCTGCACGCCCGCACGAGCGACGCCAACCCGCACGCCACGCTCAACATCGCCCAGTTCTGCCGGCTGAATATCCGGCAGGCGCAGGCGTTCGCCGATGCGCTGGAACTCACCGGCGAGCAGCAGATCATCGCCGAAGCGGTGCTCAAGGAGGTCCACTCCCGCCTGCGGTTCCTCAGCAGCGTGGGGCTGGAGTATCTTTCGCTCGACCGTCGCACCGCCACGCTCTCGGGCGGCGAGGCCCAGCGCATCCGTCTTGCCACACAGGTCGGCTCGGGGCTGGTCGGCGCGGCGTATGTGCTCGATGAGCCCACCATCGGTCTGCACCAGCGCGACAACGATCGGCTCATCGCGACCCTGCGCAGGCTCGCCGACATCGGCAACAGCGTGCTGGTCGTGGAGCATGACGAGGACATGATCCGTGCCGCGGACTGGCTTCTGGACATCGGCCCCGGCCCCGGTGTGCACGGCGGGCGCGTCGTGGCCAACGGCACGGTCAAGGACATCATCGACGAGCCGGCGAGCATCACGGGCCTGTACCTTTCGGGCAAGCGCTCGATCCGCACGCCCGCGCCCAAGGAACGCCGCACGCTGAGCGAGAAGCGTGCGCTGGTCATCAAGGGCGCCCGGCAGAACAACCTCAAGAACATCGACGCGACGATTCCGCTCGGCGGGATCGTGTGCGTCACCGGTGTATCCGGATCGGGCAAGAGCACGCTGGTCAACGACATCCTGCTCTCGAGCGTCAAGAAGAGCCTGCTGGGTTCGCGCGTAATCCCGGGCGCGCACGACAAGATCCTCGGCCTGAAGCTCGTCGACCGTGTGGTCGAGGTGGATCAGTCGCCCATCGGGCGCACGCCGCGGAGCAACCCGGCGACGTACACCGGCATTTTCGACGACGTCCGCAAGCTCTTTACCGACACGAAGGAGGCGAAGATCCGCGGGTACAAGCCCGGACGGTTCAGCTTCAACGTGCCGGGCCGCTCCGGCGGCGGGCGATGCGAGGCCTGCGAGGGTCAGGGCCTCAAGCGCATCGAGATGCACTTCCTGCCCGATGTCTACGTCGCGTGCGAGGTCTGCAACGGCTCGCGATACAACCGCGAAACACTCGAGATCAAGTTCCGCGGCAAGTCCATCGCCGATGTGCTGGACATGACCATCGAGGAGGCTCTGGCCTTCTTCGAGAACCACCCCAAGGTGCTCCGCATGGTCCGCTGCCTGCACGATGTCGGGCTGGACTACGTGAAACTGGGCCAGCCGAGCACGCAGCTCTCCGGCGGCGAGGCGCAGCGCATCAAACTGGCGACGGAACTGGGCAAGGGGCCGGCGATCTTCACCAGTGCGGACGCGAGCGCCGAGGCGCTGGCCGCGGGCGCGGCGCTGGGCGAAGGGGCCGACGATGACGAACTCGACGATGAAACACGCGAGGCCCGCGAGAAGTACAAGGAGCGTGCGGCGAGGTTCGCCAGCACCGCCCACACGCTGTATGTGCTCGACGAGCCGACCACCGGTCTGCACTTTGAGGACATCCGCCGACTCGTCACCGTGCTGGGCCGCCTGGCCGACGCGGGGCACTCGCTGGTGGTCATCGAGCACAACCTTGACGTGATCAAGTGCGCCGACTGGATCGTGGACCTCGGACCCGAGGGCGGTGACGCCGGCGGCACGGTTGTCGCATCGGGCACGCCCGAGCAGGTCGCACGCGTGGAGGCGAGCCACACTGGGCGATACCTCAGGCCGCTCCTGAGTCAGGGCCGCTGAGCCGCTCCGGCGCGCACGCGCCGATCTGCTGTGCAAGTGACCGCGGGGCCGGGGCCGCCGTTGCGAACGCCCGGCAACCGCCCGGCGCGCCGGCACTACCATTGGCCATGATGTTCCTGCTCGAGATCGTTCGGCTCGGTCTGGCGAATCTCCGCCGGCACAAGCTCCGCTCGTTCCTCACCGCACTGGGCATCATTCTGGGCGTCGCGGCGGTGATCACCAACGCGAGCATCGGCGAGGGCTCCAAACGCGATGCGCTGCTGCAGCTCGAGCGCTTGGGCGCGACGAACATCATCATCCGCTCGACCAAGCCGCCGGAGTCGGCCAACGCGGGTTCCGGGCGTCGCTCGTGGACCTCGCGCTACGGCCTGACGCGCGATGACCTCGCCGTGCTCCGGGCGGAGTTCCCGGACATGTCCGCGATCGTGCCGCTCAAGAGCGTCGGCGGACAGATCCTCCGCAACGAACTGCGGCGCACGAGCCAGGCCTTCGGCACCACGCCGGAACTGGCCACGACGATCAACCTTCGCCTCGCCCGCGGACGCTACCTCACGCAGGGCGATATCGATGAGCGCACCAAGGTCGCGGTCATCGGCGCGGAAGTCGCCCGCACGATGTTCCCCTTCGACGATCCGCTGGGCGAGACCATCCGCATCGATGCGCAGGCCTTCGAGATCGTCGGCGTGCTCGATCCCGTTGGCATCGCCGGCGGCGCGGGGGCCAAGCTCGTAGGGCGCGACCTGAACTTCGACCTGCACATCCCGCTGAGCACTGCCGAAGAGGTCTTCGGCGATACGACTTTCCGCGCCACCAGCGGCTCGCAGCAGAGCGAGTCCGTCCAGGTTTCGGAGTTGTACATGCTCAGCCCCTCGCGCGACGAGGTCATGTCCTACTCGGCACTGATCAGACGCGTGCTCGAGTCACGCCGACCGGGCCTGCCCGATGTGACGATGGTCATCCCGCTTGAACTGCTCGAAGAAGCCAAGCGCACCGCTCGCACCTGGAACCTGATCCTCACGAGCATCGCCGGCATCTCCCTGCTTGTCGGCGGAATCGGCATCATGAACATCATGCTCGCGAGCGTCACCGAGCGCACGCGTGAAATCGGCATCCGCCGCGCTCTGGGCGCGACGCGCAAGCACATCGTGTATCAGTTCGTCGTCGAGACCGGCGTGCTCTCGACCGTCGGAGGGCTTATCGGTGTCACGGTCGGTGTCGGCCTGAGCGTGAGCCTGGGGTACCTTGTCCCCGAGCTGCACAGGTTCTGGCTCATCGGCGAGTACTTCAGCGAGAACCTCAAGCTCCCAACCGCCGTCACGCCGTGGTCCATCTTCACCGCGTTCGCCGTCGCCACGCTCACGGGGCTGATCTTCGGCATCTACCCCGCGATTCGCGCCGCGGCACAGGATCCGATCGTGGCGCTGCGGCACGACTGATCGCCCTCGCGGGCCTTACTTACTGGCCGGCGGGATCTCCATCGCCACAGGCGGCGCATCGGGGTTCGGGCGGTCGAGCCGGTGCATCAGGCCCACGCTCTGCTTCTGCCGCGGGTGCGGCGAAACGCCGCTGACGGTGTGCGGATCGAACATGTACACCATGTTGTAGTGGAACAGCGGGATCATCGGCAGGTCCTGCTCGACCAGCAGCCGCTCGGCGGCGCTGAGGATCTTCAGCCGCTCGGCCGGGTCGGCTTCATCCGCGGCGCGGGCGAGCATCGCGTCGTACTCGGCGCTGTTGTACTTGCGGTCGTTGTTGCCGTCGAACGACAGGTTCAGATCGAGGAACGTCGTCGGGTCGCCGTAGTCGCCGAACCATCCGGAGCGCGAAATGATGAACTGCTGATTGCGGAGTTCCTCGCGGAAGACCTTGATCTCCTTCTGCGCGAGCGACACATTCACGCCCAGGTTCTGCTCCCAGTCCTTCTTCAGCGCCTGGGCGATGAGCCCGTGCCCGCCCTCGTGATTGAAGAGGATCTCGACGGTGATGAAACCGCGTCCGCCCGGATAACCAGCCTCCGCCAGCAGCCGGCGGGCCTCGGTGATCGCAGCCGGGTCCGGCGCGCTCGGCAGCCCCGCCGGCGACTCGTACCCCGGCAACGAGCCCGGAGGGATGATCGTCCGCGCCGGGCGCTCGCCGATGCGACGAACGTTGTCGGCGATGTTCTGCTTGTCCACGGCCATCGCGAACGCGCGGCGCACTCGCGGGTCGGCGAACGGGTTGTCGCGCCCGTCCTTGAGTTTCGGCAGGCAGTTGATGTTCATCCAGTACGTGCCGAAGGCCGGGAACGCGTGGATGTTCTGCCGCGGATCCCGCGGCATGCGCCGGTCGATCGCGACCGGATCGAGCCCCTGGGCCAGGAGCGATTCGTACAGCTCGCGATGCTCGGCGTAGTACTCCCGCTTGGCGCGGAGCAAGTCGGCGCGATAGTCGGGCACCACGTCGCTGAGCCAGTCGACGGTGCCGGTCTGCGTCGCGAGCACCGCCGCGTTCGGATCGCTCACGCTCGGGATGTCGATCGTCCTTGCGCGCTGGGCGCTTGTGTTCCAGTAGTGCGGGTTGGCCTCCAGGCGCATATCGCGCTTGAAGCGCCAAACGGCGACCTGATACGGGCCGTTGCTGACCAGCGTGCCCGGCCGCGTCCAGCCGGACTGGAGCATCAGCCGCCCCGTTACCGGGTCGATTCGCTGGTACTGCTCGACCAGCGGCGCGTACAGCGGGCCCATGACCTCGTACGCGAAGACCTGCATCATGTACGCGACCGGTCGTTCCATTTCGACGATCAGCGTGCGATCATCGGGCGCGCGGAGGCCGACGGTCCGATCGAAGTGCTCAAGGGTCTCCTTCCAAAGCGCTTCGGCCTCTTCCGGGCGGGCCTGACCGCCGCCGCGGGTCTCGAACTCCTTGAGCTTGCTCTCTCGCCACTCGGTGAACGCCCGCCCGCCGCGGACGAGCTGGTACATTGTCACATAGTCGCCCTGCGTCTCCGGGAGCATTCCGCGTCGCCATGCGAAGATGAAGTCGCGCGCACGGACGGGCTCGCCGTTGTTCCACTTGGCGTTCTGTCGCAGGAAGAACGTATAGGTTCGACCGTCCGGCGACACCTCCCACCGCTCGGCGACCGCGGGCTTGATGTCGAAGTTCCGCGAGAACACGTCGGGCTTGACCAGCCCCTCATAGACCGCCGAGGCCACGCGCAAGTCCTGCATCCACGACATCTTGTTCAAGTCGAGCGTCGCGACGTCCGCCCGGTTGATGAGCACAAAGTCCGCCGGGGGCAGCGGCCGGTCGATCACCACCGCTCCGACAAGCATCCCGGCCAGCAGCAGGAACGGCACGAGGAGTTTCCACATGGTGGTACGATATCGCCGGCAGGGCACGTGCCGCCGACAGTTCCGTCGCGCGGCGACACGCTCGGGCGGGAGCCACAATGACCAGACGAACACTCGGCGTGCTCTTCATTGTCCTGGGTGGAGCGATCGTGCTGACGTTCATGGTCCGCGCGCTGGCGGCCCTGGCGTCGATCTACTCGTCGAACCTCGCCGACGCGATGAAGGACAACAACGAGATCGTGCGTGCCGACGAGGCGTTCAACAATGTGATGATCGCGCTGATCGGCGCACCGCTGCTGATCGCCGGGAGCATCATGCTGTTCTGGCGGCTGGGGCGACGCCCGCGGAACTGACCCATTGGTCCGCCAAGGGCGGCTGACCGTCAGCGGGCGATGGTCGGGGGCACTGTCGCGTCGGCCACCGGTCCGGTCGGGGCATCCGCCGTTGCCGGCTCAGCCGAGCCGACCGGCGCGGGGAGCGTCTGAGCAGGCGAGTTGGTCACGCCGCTGCGGCTGTGCCGGAACGTGCCGCCGTCGATCGCCAGAGACGAGATCGGGATGATGGCCAGCACCACGGTGCCCAGACCGGCGATGATGCCGGCAAACTGCCGCGCCGGGACCGCCGCATCGCGGATCTCTTCGCCAGCAGGGCGGACCGGCGACTGTTCCAGAATCGCGTTCTTGGCGATCCGGATGTAGTAGTACGCCGCGATCGCCGAGTTCAGACCCAGGATAACGACCAGCACGATCTCCCCCGCGGCAAGGCCGGTCGAGAAGATCGGCAGCTTGCCCATGAAGCCCAGCAGCGGCGGCAGGCCGAGCAGCGAAAGCGAGCAGACCGCCATCACCCATGCGAGCAGCGGACGCGTGCTGATCAAGCCGCGGATGTCATCGATGTGATCGATCTCCTCGCTCTTGCCATCGCTGGAGGTCTTCTCAAGGCAGCCGAGCACCGCGAAGCAGCCGAGGTTCGCCACGGCATACACGATCAGGTAGAACAGCACCGCCGACAGGCCGTTCCGCGTCAGGCTCGCGCCCTCCGGCCCGGGGCCGGCCAGCAGGGCCACGAGCATGTAGCCCGAGTGCGCCACCGACGAGTAGCCCAGCATGCGCTTGATGGAATTCTGCATCACCGCCAGCACGTTGCCGACGGTCATCGTCAGCGCGGCCATGATCCACAGGAGGCTGTGCAGCGGCTCGGGCAACTGACCGTGCGTCGCCGGAGAGGTCGAGACCCAGCCAACCGTGGCCAGCACGAGGATCAGCGCGACGAAGCCCGCCGTCTTGGGCACGAACGCCAGCATCGACGCCACACCCGAGCTCGAGCCCTGATAGACGTCCGGCGTGTAGAAGTGCATCGGGACCGCCGCGATCTTGAACGCGATGCCGATGACCGAGAGCACCAGGCCCGCCATCGCGATCGAGTTGATCCCGCCCGTGGCCATCTGCTGGCTGAGCGCCGCGTGAATGCCCTGCAGGTCGGTCGTGCCCGTGCCGCCGTAGATCAGCGCAAAGCCGTACAGGAACGTCGCCGCACCGAGCGCACCGAGGAAGAAGTACTTGACCGCGGCCTCCTTCGCGCTGTTGCGATCGGCGCTGATGGCGACCATGACGTACGTCGGAAGGCTCGTCAGTTCCAGCGCCAGAAAGAGCCAGATCAGGTCCGACGCGTTGCCGCAGAGCATCAGGCCGGTGAGCGAAAAGAGGAAGAAGGCGTAGAACTCGGCGCGGGTCGAGCGCAGCGGGTCGAAGGCCTCGCCGCGGGCCACGCGGGTTTCGTACCCGCGGTCGGCCGTACCGGCCAGTTGAAGCAGCAGCACGAGCCCGACGGCGCACGTGAGCACCTTGACGAACAGGGGCAGGTGAGGCAGAGCGCCCTTGGCGTCGGGCGTCGTCGTCAGCGCGAGCACGCCGGCGATCGCCAGCGCCGCGGCCGACAGCGGCGCGCAGAGCCGACGGACCGACAGGCTGCGCGACAGGCCCAGGATCATCACCACACAGGTGAACACGAAGAGCGTGATTTCTGGCCAGAGGGTGAAAATCTTCTCGATCATGGTGGCAGCCGGGGGCAGAGGAAGGGGCACAGGGAAGGACATCAGGACTGGTCGCTCAGGCTCGGGCAGGGCACCGGTGCGATCATCGCCGGGCGATGTCGCGAATGGTCGTTATCGTGCGGTCAGGGCCGAGGTGTTGTCGTCGGCGGCCGCGGCCGTCGCCTTGGCCTGCGTGCGGGCCTTCTCGACGATCGCGACCGTGTCCTTGACCGCGGGGTCGACGAGGTTCATCAGCGGCGCGGGGCGAAGGCCCAGGAACAGGCACAGCGCCGCCAGCGGCAGCAGCACGCCGATTTCGCGAGCGGAAAGGTCCGTGGGCAGCGAGCCGTGGTCATCGCCCGCGTGGGAGCCGTGGCCGCCACCGTGAGCGCTGCCGTGGCCATGGTCGGCATGGCCGGCGGGCTCCTTCAGCGGACCGAAGCAGATCGCCCCGACCATGTACAGGGTGTAGATCGCCGCGATGATCATGCCCGTGCCGGCGACGGCGGCGAAGTACGGGCCGAGATTCCCGGCGGTTCCGCCCGGCAGGCCCTGCGCGGCCCAAAGGTCACCGGCCTGGAACGCGCCCATGACGCAGAGGAACTCGCTGATGAACCCGTTGAGACCGGGCAGGCCGACGCTGGCCATCGCGAAGAAGACCATGAAGCAGGCCCAGATGGGCATCTTGGCGGCGAGCCCGCCGACTTCCTTGAGCGAGCGGGTGTGGTAGCGCTCGTACATCATGCCGATGCAGAAGAACAGCGCGCCGGTCGACAGACCGTGGTTGATCATGTACAGCACCGAGCCCTGCACACCGGCGACGTTCATCGCGAACATGCCCAGCATGCAGAAACCAAGGTGCGCAACAGATGAGTACGCGACGAGCTTCTTGATGTCCGTCTGCGTCCAGCAGATGAGCCCCGCGATGAGGATGCCGCAGATGCTCAGCACCGCCAGCCACGGCGCAAAGGCGATGGCCGCCAACGGAGCGAAGGGGATCGCGACGACCAGGATGCCGTACGTGCCCAGCTTCAGCAGCACGCCGGCCAGGATCACAGATCCCGCGGTCGGCGCCTCGGTGTGAGCCAGTGGCAGCCACGTGTGCAGCGGGAACAGCGGCACCTTGACCGCGAAGCCCAGCAGCAACGCCGCGAAGATCCACGCCTGCGTGCCCGCGGGCAGCCGCTGGGATGCCTGGGTGAGGGTGTCCAGTGCGAAGGTCCACTCGCCGGTGCCCTTGGCATTCACGAACGCGACATAGACCAGGCCGGCCAGCGCGATGACCGAGCCGGTGAACGTGTACAGGAAGAACTTGATCGCCGCGGCCTTGCGGTTTGTCGAGCCGTACAGGCTGATGAGCACGAACATCGGCACGAGCGTGAACTCGAAGAAGATGTAGAACAGGATGACATCGCGGGCGCAGAACACGCCGAGCATCGCCGACTGGAGGACCAGCAGCCAGCCGTAGTACGTCCGCACGCGCGTGGTAATGGCCGTATGGCTGCCGATCACGCACAGCGGGCCGAGCAGGGCGGTGAGCGCGACCAGCGCGACCGACACGCCCGAGTTGAGGTCCAGAACGAGCTTGAGCCCGATGTCCGGGAACCAGTTGAGCGAGACGGCCAGCTCCGTCGCCCTGCCGCTTGAAGCCGTCGTGCCCGACCACGACGAGTAGTTCAGCAGCAAGTACGACACGATGGCGAGCGGCAGCAGCATGCCCGCAAGGGCGATGTGCTTGACCTGCGACTTCCGCGGCGCGAAAACCACGCCGAGGAGCGCCAGCAGCGGGCTGAAGATGAGGGCAAGGAGCATGGTCGTGTGCAATCCGGAAGGGGGATGGGGACGATCAGGTCAGGTCGCGGCAATCGGCAGGAACTTCGGCAAGCGCTGGTCAAGGCCCGTCACGTTGAGGCAAGAAGGGCGATCATCGCCAGCACCGCGATGCCCGCGGCCATGCTCAGCGCGTATCCGTTCAGAACGCCGCGCTGGCCGGTCTGGAACGCCCGACCCAGCCCTCGCGGGATCTGCCCCGCGAGATTCACCAGCCCGTCGACGCCCAGCTTGTCGGCAAAGTGCAGGATGTGGCCGAGCACCAGCAGCGGCGTGCGGATGGTCCAGTCGTAAATCTCATCGACATACCACTTGTTCCGCGCGGCCGTCGTGATCGGTCCGAACAGCGTCACGAACGCGTCGGCGCGGCTCTTCTCGGCCTGCGTCCTGCTGCCGACAAACAGGCCCTGCCAGCCGCGCGGGCCGTGCAGCACCGCGGCGATCAGGATGCCGATAAAGCCGACGATCGCCGAGACGTAGTACATGACCTTGTGCGGGTCGAAGCCGAAGAACGTGCCGTGGGCGTGATCCCCTCCGGCGTGCGTCGCGACGCTCTCGGGCAGCGCGGCGGAGGACTGGGCGATCATGCCCGCGACCCAGCCGCCCTTTGGCCCGATGAAGTACAGGCTCGCCGCGGCGATGGCCAGAACCATCGCGACGGCGATGGCGATCTTCATGGCCGCGCCCGGCGGGTGCGGATCGAACTCCTCGGTCGTCGGGTCGAAGTCCACGCGCTGGGTCGCGGTCTTGTCCGCGCCGTGCCCATGATCGTGACCATGGCCGTGATCATGTCCGTGGCCATGACCATGACTGTGCCCATGACCGTGCCCGTGCCCGTGCTGCTTGTGCCACTCCTCGATGCTCACGCCCTTGGGATGTCGCCCCAGTTCGAGCAACTCGGCGTCATCACCGGGCACGAACTCCTTCGGGCCGGCGTACACGCGGAAGTACGTGCGGAAGGTGTAGTACGCCGTCATACCCGCCGTGATCAGCAAGATCCACGCGACCGCCGTCGAGCCCCAGATCTGCCCGTGCGGCAGCGCGAAGGCGTCGGCGAGGATGATGTCCTTGGAGAAGTACCCGGCCGTGAACGGCACGCCCGAAAGGTTGATCGACCCGATCAGCATCGCGATGCCGACCAGCCCGAACCCGCGCATCCACGCCACACCCGAGAGACGGCGCAGGTCCAGCTGGCCGCCGAAACCGTGCATGACGGCGCCGACGCCGAGGAACAGCGTCGCCTTGAAGAACGCGTGCGTGAAGGTGTGGAAGCTCGCACCGACCGGCGAGAGGATGCCCAGCCCCGCGAACATGAACCCCAGCTGCGAGATGGTCGAGTAACCCATCACGCGCTTGATATCGAAGATCGCCATCTCGATCGTCGCGGCCCAGATCGCCGTGATCGCCCCGGCCCACGCCACGACCGACAGCACGATCAGGTGCGGGTCGCTCACGAACAGCGGGTACATCCGGGCGATCAGGAATACGCCCGCAGTGACCATCGTCGCCGCATGGATCAGCGCCGACACCGGTGTCGGGCCTTCCATCGCGTCGGGCAGCCAGACGTAGAAGAACAACTGGGCCGACTTGCCGAACGCGCCGCAGGTCAGCAGCGCGGGGATGACCCAGTTCGCCCAGTGCTCGGCGAGCTTCTGACCGTTGGGCAGCACGCCCGACTCGATGATCGCAAAGATCTTCGTGTACTCGATGGTTCCGAACACCGCGAAAGTGCTCAGGATGCCCAGCAGCAGGCCAAGGTCGCCGATGCGGTTGACGATGAAGGCCTTCTTCGCGGCGGCGACCGCGGCGGGCTTGCGATAGAAGTACCCGATCAGCAGGTACGAGCAAAGCCCCACGCCCTCCCAGCCCAGGAACAGAAGCAGCAGGTTGTCGCCCATGACCAGGCAGGCCATGCTGAACACGAACAGGTTGAACGCGAAGAAGAAGCGGCAGTACCCCGGCCCGACATCATGGCTCATGTACTCGCTGGCGTACAGGGCGATGATCGCCGAGAGACCGGTGACAAAGAGCATCCACAGCAGGGTCAGGTGATCGAAGTCGAACCCGAAGCTCGCCGTGAACGTCTGCCCTGCGCCGGAGCCCCAGGACAGGCTGATCCAGTCGTACAGCTTCAGACCCGCCGCGGGCCCGCCCTGCAACTGCAGGAAGAGCGCGAGCGTGGTCACGAAACTCGCGGCCAGAAGCCCGACGGTCATGAGGGCGGGCAACTTGGTCCGCACACCCATGACGGCCATGAGAGTCGAGAGCACCGCGCCGAGCAGGGGCAGGGCGACGATCAGCGACGCCCACATGGGTGCCGCGATCACGCCGCCGCCGGCCGCGGGGGCCGACGCCAGCGCCGCATCGGTGCTGGCCAGCGTTGTGGCCAGGGCGGATGAACCGAGAAGTTCGAGCAGGTGGAGCATGGAGGAGGCACTCAGAG
>Ga0315900_10005588_pt1 | contig 17227 bp, 15 predicted proteins | sample LakEriMetagenome_FD_203521 | JGI IMG/M metagenome (GOLD analysis project Ga0315900, IMG submission 203521) | Freshwater fungal communities from buoy surface, Lake Erie, Ohio, United States - Buoy 12 MA114 | ecosystem: Environmental > Aquatic > Freshwater > Lake > Lake biofilm | place: USA: Lake... | reverse complement strand
CAGGGCGGTGACCCCCCAGGTGATCAGCGGCCGCCGATTGATCAGCTGGCGGTAGATCACCGAGAGAATCAGGGTCAGCGAAAAGCCGGTGATCGTCGAGATCAGAACCAGCACCAGGAAGCTGAGCGGCAGGCCGTTGGCAATGCCCGACATCGCCCGCAGCAGCATGGCCCCGCCCCAGCCTGCGGCCTGGAGTCGCCAGAAAGCGCGGTTCTTGTTGGCGAAAAACGGTGTCGGACGAAAGGGCAGCACGGCCATGCGGTGGAGCATAGCAGAAAAGCCCGGCCCGCCGCGAATGTTTTGCGTGACGGTGCGGCTTGGGTTAGTCTGCGGGCAACAAGGGAGAGCGAAAATGGCCGATATCGACAGCCCGATCCACGCCCACGAGCGCGCCAAGTTCCGTGCCATGACCGAAGGCACCCAGGAAGATTGGGCGCTGATTTCCAGCGAATACATGGCTTTTGCGAAGGACCTGCCCGACCGCGTTCTTACCCACCTGCGCCTGCTGGACGGCGATTTTGGCGGTTTCCCCGTCGACCGGTTGCAACACTCATTGCAAACGGCGACTCGCGCTCACCGTGACGGGCGGGACGAGGCCTATGTGGTCATGGCCCTGCTACATGACATTGGTGATACCCTTGGGACCTACAACCACCCTGAAGTGGGGGCATCGATCATCAAGCCGTTCGTTTCCGACGAAATCCACTGGATCTGCCAGAATCACGGCGCTTTTCAGGGCTATTACTATTTCCACTACATCGGCATGGACCGCAACATTCGCGACCGGTTCCTGGACCATCCGCACTTCGCCGCCTGCGCCGAATTCTGTGAAAAGTACGATCAGGCTGCCTTCGATCCCGACTATGACAGTGAGCCGCTCGACTTCTTCGAGCCGATGCTGCGGCGCGTAATGGCCCGGCCGATCAATTCGATGTACGCCAAACTGGCCGAGTAATCGCGCTCAGCCTTTCGTCTCGTCGATTGCTTTCTGCAGCACTTCCCGGCCGACCGCGCCGGCAAAGAGCTGATCGCCAACCACCCAGCTGGGTGTGCCGTCGATCTTGAGTTGGCGCGCGAGATCGAGGTTGCGGTTGAGCTCGGCCGCCACGCGCGGTTCTGCAATCACCCGGCGGGCGCGATCCATGTCCAGTCCGGCGGCCTGGGCGGCGGATGCAATGGTCCCCGCATCAGGGCGCCCGGCGGCGAACATGGCCTTGTGGAACTGGGCGAACTTGCCCTGCTCGGCGGCAGCCAGAGCCCACTTTGCGGCATCGCCACTCGCCGGAGAGAGAATTGGCAGCTCGCGCACCACGACTTTCAGCTGGGGGTTGGCGGCGATCAGCGCATCGATCTCCGGCACTGAGGCCCGGCAATAACCACAGGCGAAATCCGTGAACTCGACCAGCACGACTGAGCCTTCCGGATTGCCGAGGATCGCGCCGGGGAATGGCCTGGTCAGATCGTCGCCGACGCCCGCCAGCTGCTTTTCGGTCTCGCGCTGGCGCAGCCGTTCCATGGCTTCGGGCAGGATTTCCGGATTCTCGAGCAGGTAATTGCGGACGACAGCCTCGATCGCTGCCTGATTGGGGGCGCTGCGGCTGCTGCCAAGCCACCAGCCTCCGGCCGCACCGATCAGGGCAACAGCGACGAAACCGGCATAAAGCCAAGGTGAGCGGGTCGGAGTGTCAGCGGCCATGGCCCGCGCCTAGCGGCGTTTGTTCGCCCGTTCAATCGCTTCACGGGCCTGCATGGCGATGTCCTGGGCGCGCAACCAGTCTGCCGAACCCTTGGGCAGCTGGGCTTCGGCAGACTGCGCGCTACGCAGGGCCTGCGGCATCTGCCAGCTCATCACCTGGCGCTCGGCGCTGGCCAGCTGGGCCCGGGCCATATCGCCATTGGCAGCATAGACCACGCCGAGCTGGTACCACGCGAATGGGTTTTCGCGGTCACGCGCGACGGCGGTCTTGAGCACTCCTTCGGCTTCTTTGAAGTTCCGAGGGTTCTCTGTGGCAATCAACGCGTGGCCGAAGATGGTGGCAATCAGCGGTTGGTTCCCGGAAAGGTCGGTGGCTCGACGCAGATAGTTCAGCGCTTCGGCGGGTTTGCCGGTTTCCAACAGGATCTGGCCCTTCAATTCAAGGAAATAGGGATCGTTCGGCGCCTTGGCGAGCAGCGCCTCAGCTTCCGCGAGGGCGCGGTCGGGGAAGGCCTGGCGATGGAAGGCATAGGCCCGGGCATAGCGCGCCGGAACGTCTGTCATCGTTTCCGGATAGGTCCGCAGGACTTGCTGCGGTTCGCCGAGATAGCCGTAAAGCTTGGCCTTGGCGCGCTGGAAGCGGGCTTCCAAAAGCGGGTCGTTCGGCCTGTTCCAGGCCGGATCCCGCTGATAGGTGTCGGTCAGCGTGGCAATGCGATCCCCAGTCATGGGGTGAGTCCGGTAGAACTCGTTGTCCGGCGTGCGGGTGTAGCCATAACGGAATTCGAGGTTCTGCAGTCGCTTGAAGAACTCGATCGAGCCTCGGCCCGAGATACCGGCTTTGGACAGGTACTGGGCCCCGGCGGCATCGGCAGCCGATTCCTGGCTGCGGCTGAAGGCCAGATACTTGCCCAGCGCGGCCTGCTGCCCGGCCATGATCACTCCCATCGCCGCATCGCCGGCGCCGGCGGCGGCCGCCGCCACGCCAAGCAACAGCGACAGGATCGAGATGCCTTGGGCAGCCTTGCCCCCACCGTCGCTGATCACATGGCCACCGGTGATATGGCCCAGTTCGTGCGCGATCACGCCCTGGACCTCGTTGGCTGAACCGGCGGCGTTGATCAGCCCTGAATGGAGATAGACTACCTGGCCGCCGGCCACGAAGGCGTTGATCGAGCCATCATTCACCAGCACGATATCGACGTTGCGCGGGTTGAGCCCGGCGGCGGCGATCAGCGGCGCCGCCATGTCATTGAGTAATGCCTCGGTCTCGGCATCGCGCAGAACCGACTGCGCGGCGGCGGGCTGCACGGTCATCGCCAGGGCGGCAAACAGGGCGATCAGGCGAGACAAGAGGCGCATGGGCCGTACTTACTCTGCCGCCGCCTGAACCGGCGCTGAAGCTTGCTTCAGCGCCCCCAGGAAAGCGAGTACCGGTTGGCGAATCTGGGGGTCGCGATCGAAGGGCTTGGCCAGCTTGAGCACCGGATCGGCATGATTGATGCCGGGCAGGATCAGCACCTCGGCACGAGCGCCAGCCGCGGTCAGGGCCTTGCCCAGCACCACGCTGTTGCGGAGCCGCACCGTGGTGTCGGCATCGCCATTGAGCAGCAGCATCGGCGGGGCATCACCGCGAACGAAGGCGATTGGTTGGGTCAGAGAAGGCGGGTCGACATGGCCAAAAGCGTTGCGCGCCGAATCTGAGGTGAAGGGGTAGAAATCGTACGGGCCGGAGAGGCCGACCACCCCTTTGACGAAGTCATCGGGCAAGCCTTGTCGGCCCAGCCATTGCCGTTCCAGGCCGAGCATGACGGCGGTGTGGGCGCCGGCGGAATGGCCCATCAGGACAACCCGCTCCGGATCGCCGCCATAGCGGGAAATGTTGGCCCGGACCCAGGCCGCTGCCAGTGCACCATCCTCCAGCATGCGGGGATAGATGCCGTCCGGGACCAGTCGATAGCCGGGCAATACCACCACATAGCCGGCCCGCGCGAAGGTCCGGCCCAGGAAGCGGTAATCCTCTGGTCGTCCCATGTGCCAGCCGCCGCCATGGTAAAACACCAGCACCGGATGCGGGCCCGGTCCATTGGGAACGACGATGTCGAGCCGCTGCGGGGGCAGGCTGCCATAGCGCACGCCGCTGGCGGCCAGCGCGGTACCCGCGGTTCCGCCAATTGTTCGGTCAGCCCACTCGAGCAGGCCGACGGCCCCTGTGGCATGGGCATAGCGCCAGACCCCGTAGATCGCGCCGCCCAGCAGCGCGAGTATAAGCACGGTCCAGCCGATCCAGCCCATCCGCCGCGGTCTCCTCACTATAGTCATGCCAGCCGTCTAGCGCGCAAAAGCAAAGGGCGCCATGCCTTGCGGCACGGCGCCCCATGCTGAGCGGAAGGGCCGGTCTTCAGCCGAGTAGGCGGCGGGCGGCGCGTTCGAGCAGCGGTACGTCGTCGCCAATTTCACCCAGCAGCACCACTTCGCCAGTCGGCAGACGGCGCGCTATGAGCAGGGTAAATTCGCTGCCATCGGCTGGTACGGCCTCAAACGGGAACTGTTGCAGTTCGCGCAGCTTACGCGCCAGGGCCTCGCGCGGGGTGTCGCGGACTTCTTCAACCGCTCCGGTTTCGGCGCGCTTGGCGCGGCGCTCTTCGGTTACAACGCCCTTGAGTCCGCCGGGCGCACGGCTGAGATAGTCAGCCAGCGAGCCGCGGGCGAGCCCGAGGCGATGGGCGTGGCTGAGCGCCGAGGCATACTCGGTCAGGCGGGTCTTGTCGTAATCCGCGCCGAAAACCAGCTTGACCACTGGGGTCATGGGCGCGCGGTCCTGAACGGTCAGTCCGGAATCGGCGACCAGTTCGCTGAATTCCTCTGGCGCTGCGCTGGCGGCCAGCGAAAAGTCATAGGCGCGCCCAATCGCGGCATAAAGGGCCTGACGGGTGCGGTCTTCACTGCCGCGGGCGGCTTCGGCCAGCTCGCGGGCCGAGGCGAGCCAGTCGGCCAGTTCCATGTCGGCAGCATCGTCAGTCTGCGAACCGGCCAGCGGTGCCCAGTCATCAGTCTGGTCGGCCGCCGGTGCGTCATCGGCGGCGCCAAAATCGGCCGACATCGATTCTTGCACCGCGGGTTTGTTGGCAAAACTACCGAACGACGGTTCCGGGAAGGCGGCATCGGCCGCCGACTCTGCATCGACAAATCCCCCGAGGTCGAGAACGTTGGCATCATCCAACTCGGTTTCGGCAAGGCCGACTTCGCTGAGGTCTTCGGAGACCTCGGCTGGGCCGTCGGCCCAATCGGTCAGCTCGTCATGCCGTAGTTCGGGACCCTGGACTTCCAGCGCCTGGTCAATCTCGAGCAACAACTCATCGGTGGTCTGCTGGTCGGCCAGTTCCTTCCAGTTGATCACACCGTAAATGAAATCGATCGTGTCATCGTCGGACGAGAATGGCAGCAGGATCCCGCGATAGAGGATTGTCGCCTCGCGCTGGTTGACGAACTCGGCCTCGAACCCGATCGGTGCCTGGTTGGCGAGGATCTGCATGTAATGGTCGGTGATGCGCGACAGCAGTGAGCGGCTCGGCACATCGGACAGGGTTTCGATCTCGTCATCGGCCCCGCATTCGTTGGCCAGCTTGTCGCCAAGGAACTGGATGGCCGGATTATCGATCCCGCCGGTGAAGTCGAGCAGGACCGAATAGGGCCCGAAATCAGGGAGGCTGTCCGGATCCAGGTCCTCTATTGAGGGGAACGAGCGATCGCCCAGCAGACTGGCCCAGTGATTGTAGGCGCGGACCTGCATCCGGCGCTCGTCCTGGCCGACGGGGCTGGGCGGGGTTTCGCGCACGATGTCGTCATCGTGGCTTTCGATGTCGGGCCAATCGTCTGCGCTATCGACGCGATCGACGAAATTCCCGCGGTACGTATCCATGTGGCAAAACCCCACTGAGTCCCTGTTACCGGGGGTTTTGGCGCGACATGGTAAATTAACCGTTAAGTTGCGCCATTTTCCATCCGGCAGCTGGCCGAAGACGTCATGGCGGCGCAAAAGTCAGAAAAGGTAGCGCATCTTTGCGGTCTGCTGGATCGTGGCGCCGCTGACGTCGAAAGCGGCCTTGTCGAACTTGGGTGGCCCCATCCTTACCGGGGCATCACGGGAAAACCCGTAGCCTTCCTTGGGCATCATCAGCGCCATGTCCATCTTGCGATTGGCATTCTCGTCGTGGATCATCGAGATGGCATAGCGGCCCGCCGGAACCGCGCCGAATTCGATCCGCACGCTGGTGGCCGCAGGCACGATGGCTTCACGAGCCGCTGGATCCTTGCGGCAATCGGGAAAGGCCTTGGGTTGGGCGGTAAGGCAGGCCAGGACCTGGCCCTTGGTGTTACGCAGGCCCGTCACCACCACGCTCACTTGTGTAAGGCCGGGCGCCGGGACGGATTCCGCCGCAGCGGTTCCCGCCAGCGGCAGGGCCAGAGTCAGAGCGAGGAGAGGCCGCGATCCGTGCCGCACAATCGATCCCACACGCGAAAATAAAGGCCATAATTGCATTGATAGTTCTCGTGATGGCGCTGGTGGTGACTGGCGGTTATCAGCCAGCCGCCCAACCGCGAATGAACAAGGCGCCGGGGAAACAGCTCCCAGCCCATGTGATTGGTGATCCCCATTAGGGTCATGATTGCCAGAACGAGCGCCAGCATGGCGGCGTGGATCGGGATCACGAAGACTAGCGCCGGGATCACCACGGCGCCGGTAAGGGCTTCCCACGGGTGGAAGCTCATGGCTGTCCAGGCAGTGGGCGGCCGGCTGGCGTGGTGTACGGCATGGGCTCGGCGGAATAGCCAGGGCCGGTGCATCCAGCGGTGGGTCCAGTAAAACCAGGTATCGTGGGCAAACAGGTAGAGCAGCACCGATAGCGGCGCATACCATAGCGGCAGGGCCGACCAGTCGGTATAGATCGCGGTCCAGCCATGCTGTTGCCAGCCCCAGGCAACGAGGCCGGCCGGCACGCCATAAATCGCGGCCGAAGCCAGCGACCAGCCGATCTCCTTGCGAATCTGCGGCTCAAGCCCGCGATAGAGCCCGGGCCGCACAATCCGCGTAGCCCAGGCGAAGGCGCCGCTGGTCAGAAGATAGCGAACGGCAACGATTGCCGTCATTGCCAGTGCCGACCAGCCGGCTGCCTGCCATCCCGAACCTGCGAGCGTGTCCATCGCCGGGCTTATGCCTGCATGCGACTCGTCGCGCCAGTCCCGTCAGACTGCGCGGCGCTGGCCGTTGCGACCTGGCCCGCCATTGCGTCCGCCGTTGCGGCTGGGACCGCGGCGATCACCGCGATTGTCACCCTGCGGGGCTGGGCGGCGTTCGCCCGGATGCCCCGGGCGGCGATCGCCTTGCGGGGCCGGACGACGTTCGCTCTGGCCGGCCGGCCGGCGATCTCCGTGGGGCTTCTTTGGCATCGTGCCGAATTCGCGCGCTTCGCGCTCTTCAGCCGCAAGCGGGTTGAACACCGGACCACGCTGTTCGCGCGGTGCCCATTCCTGCCGGACCCGCTCGTTGCGGTGATGCTGGTCGCGGCTCTGGCCATCGCGCGACTGGCCGCCCGGGCTGCGATTGTTGTTGCGGCCGCCGTTGCGCTGGTTGCCGCGCGGCTGACCGCCACGGCCTTTGGCGTCACGCGCCTCGCGGCGCGCGTCCTGCTCGGCTTCGGCCGGCTTGCGGCTGGGGAGCGGCAGGCGTGCGGCTTCCTTCTGGAAGTCCTCGGGCAGCGGCATGGGCATCAGCTTGACGCCAGTAAGCCGCTCGATGTCCTTCAGGTAGGCCTTCTCATCTGGCGCGCAGAAGCTCTGGGCAATCCCGTCCGCCCCGGCGCGCGCGGTGCGGCCGATCCGGTGAACGTATTGTTCTGGCACGTTAGGCAGCTCGTAGTTGAACACGTGGCTGACCCCGGTGACGTCGATGCCGCGAGCAGCAATGTCGGTCGCAACCAACACCGGTGTAGTGCCCTTGCGGAAGGCCAGTAGTGCGGCGGTGCGTTGCGCCTGGCTCTTGTTGCCGTGGATCGCCGCGGCGTTCACGCCGGCAGTCGACAGGTGGCGGACAACGCGGTCGGCTCCGTGCTTGGTCCGGGTGAAAACCAGCGCTCGGTCAATCGAGCCATCGCCCAGGCCGGCGCGCAGCCGCAACGACAGCAGGGCCTGCTTTTCGGCTTGGTTGATGAAAGTGACAAACTGGTCAACCCGCTCGGCCGTGGTAGCCTGTGGGGTAACCTCGACGCGCACCGGGTTGGAGATGAACTGCTTGCCCAGCTCGGCGATTGCCTTGGGCATGGTGGCGCTGAAGAACAGGCTTTGCCGCTCCTTCGGGAGCAGGTTGGCGACGCGCTTCAGCGGTACGATGAAGCCCAGGTCCATCATCTGGTCGGCTTCGTCGAGCACGAAGACCTCGACGTTGCGCAGCGTCAGGGCGCGCTGGTCGATCAGATCAAGCAGGCGGCCGGGGGTGGCGACCAGGATGTCGCAGCCCGGCACCAAGGCGCGGGCCTGCTTGCCGACGGGGATCCCGCCGAACACGCATTGCACGCTGAGGTTCAGATACTTGGCATAGCCGCGCATGTTCTCGGCAATCTGGGCGGCCAGTTCGCGGGTGGGCGAAAGGACCAGCATCCGGCACGCGGCATTGCTGCGCGCCTTGGGGTTGGCTGCCAGGCGGTGGAGCGAAGGCAGCGAGAATGCGGCGGTCTTGCCGGTCCCGGTCTGGGCGATACCCAAAAGGTCGCGCCCTTCGAGCAGCGCGGGGATTGCCTGGCGCTGGATCGGGGTGGGATCGGCATAGCCCTTGGTCTCAAGCGCACGGACAAGCGGCTCGGCCAGGCCAAGGTCAGTAAAATAGGTCATTGAAAACTCACAATATGGAGCGGCGCAGACGGAATGGTCCCGTCTTGCGAAGCAAGGCGTCGTTCGATGCGACCCTGCGTGAAAAAGGAAGCTTCAGCGGTGCGATCGTCCGTCCGGGCCGGCCCTGTTTCGCCTTATCAGGCGGGCCTCACGCTGCCTCGGACTACGCCGGGTCAGGAACCCGTTCGCCAATCGCTGATTGGGGACATAAGGACTCTTGCTCTAAAAAGCAAGGAAATTACGCGAACCGGCCGATGCGCCGGATCATGCCGGCCCAAACATGTCTGGATGCGGCGACCCTGGGCCGCCGCGCCATCGGCGTCAAATGCCGTCGATGCTCTTGCTTACCAGCACGTTGACCGCCACGCGGCGGTTCTGGGCCTTGCCCTCCGGTGTCGAGTTGTCAGCGGCCGGATCGGATTCAGCCATTCCGGTCGGGGTCAGCATGCGATAGGGCTTCCAGCGGCAGTCCTGCTGCAGGTAATTGATCACGGCCGATGCCCGCTTTTCGCTGAGCGCTTGGTTGAATTCGTCGCTGCCGTCCGAATCGGTATAGCCCACCACCAGCATCAGCGCGTTGTTGGTGGCTTCGGCCTGGGCGGCCGTGGCGCACAGCTCGACCTTGGCCTGCGGCGAGAGCGCCCACTTGCCTGTATCGAAATAGACGTTGGTGGTGCCCTTGATGTTGTACTTGTCGATATCGGCCATCCGTCCACGCAGCGCTTCGGTCGCTGCGGTCTGCTCGGCGAACTGCTGGGCTGTGCCGGTGCGGATCATCGAGGCAGTCTTGTAATCGCCGCTCTTGAAGGAAACCTGGCTGGCCAGCAGGGTCTCACCCGCCTGGAGCGTCTTCACCGTGACGGGCAGGCCATTGAGCAGGGCGTCGCGGCCCAGCTGGGTACGGCTACCGTCAAACAGGCCGCCGCCACTGCGGATCTTGGTCGTTTCGTTGACAGTTATGATCGCGCTTGATCCGTCGGGGCTGGTCACCCGGATGCGATCACCGCTGCGTGCGGAGATTACGCCCTTTACCTCCGGGCCCTTGGTCATCGTCGCTGGGTCAAGGATCGGCTGGCCTTCAACCACGATGTTTGGTTCGCCGGCGGCCTGCTGCGCGGCAAGCCCAGCGGGCAGCGGGGCGGCGATCATGGCGACAAGCGCAAGGCGCGCGACACGGTGAGACAAGATGCGCATGGCGCTACTCCTAGAAATGCGGTCCCTGCTTGTCGCCAGGCCCTGTTGGTTCAAAGCTTGCTGGCAGATGAACGAAGCTGGGGCAACCAACCAGCTCGGGGGTCGCGCGGGCCATGGTTGCGGTGAACCGTTTCAGGGTTGCAGCGTGATTGCACCGGCCGGGGAATTGGCTAGAACCGCGCCATGATCCGTTCCGCTCTTGCCGCTGCCGCACTTACCCTGCCGTTCGCCCTTGCCACTCCCGTGCTGGCGGCACCACCTGTCAAGGCGGAGCAGGCCATGATTGCGACTGTTGACGCCGAAGCTACCCGTCACCTCGACTTGCTGGAAAGGCTGGTCAACCAGAACAGCGGCACACGCAACCTCAAGGGGGTTCGCGCCGTGCATGACATGCTGGTGCCCGAGTTCGAGGCGCTGGGCTTTGCTGTCCGTTGGGTCGATCAGGCAGCCGTCGGCCGCGCCGGGCATTTCATCGCCGAGCACAAGGGGAAGAAGGGCACCAAGCGGCTGCTGCTGATCGGTCACCTTGATACCGTGTTCGAGCTCGACCATCCGTTTCAGAAGTTTGCGCGAATCGGCGCCGACAAGGTTAAGGGACCGGGCGCTGCCGATGACAAGGGCGGGATCATCGTCATGCTTGCGGCGCTGCGGGCGATGCACAAGGCGGGCGCACTCAAGGATGCCAACATCGAAGTTGTGCTGACCGGCGACGAAGAAGAGGCAGGCCTGCCCCTGTCGATTGCCCGTGCCGATCTGGTTGCCGCAGGCAAACGCGCCGATGCCGCGCTCGACTTCGAGGGACTGGTCCAGGAAAACGGTCAGGACATGGGCTCGATTGCGCGCCGCTCGGCCGGTAACTGGAAGGTAACCGTCACGGCCCGCAGCGGCCACTCGAGTGGAGTCTTCTCACCGGCTGCCGGCGAAGGGGCGATCTATCCGCTGGCTGCGATCCTCACCGCCTTTCGGCTGGAACTGCCCGAACCCAACCTGACCTTCAATGTCGGCATGGTGGCCGGGGGGGCTAGTGCGTCGATCGCGCCGAGCGGGGCCAATGCTCAAGCAACCGGCAAGACCAACATCATCCCGGCCCAGGCCGTGGCCATGGGCGACCTGCGCGCGCTCAGTCCCGAATCGATCCAGCGGGCCGAGGCCAAAATGCGCGCCATTGTCGCCCGTCCGTTCAATGGCGGCACGGCCGCCCTGGAGTTCGAGGATAAGTATCCGCCGATGGCCCCGACTGAGGGCAACCGAGCCTTGTTGGACCGCCTCAACGCAGTCAACCAGACGCTTGGGCTACCAGCGATGGCTGTGCTTGATCCGCTCAAGCGGGGGGCCGGCGACGTCAGCTTCGTGGCCAGTGATGTTGACAGCCTGGCCGGGCTGGGTCCGGCCAGCACCGGCGATCACACCGCCGCGGAAACCGTCGATGTGCCCAGCCTGTGGCGCCAGGCCAAGCGGGCAGCGCTGCTGATGACGCGCCTGTCGCGCGAACCGACGACCCGGCGTTGATGCGTCAACCCGCCTCGCGCAGCCTTGGGCGCGGACCGGATTCGCCTTGCATCGGCACTTGCCGGATCGAACCCGCGTCCGGCTGGTGCCAGGGCTGCAAGCGGACTCTGGGCGAAATTGCCGACTGGCCGATGCTCCACCCGGCAGAGAAGCATGCCATCCTGCGGCAGCTAAAGGACCGGGCCTGAATTCAATCCCAGTTGGTGTGCCCCGGATCGGTCAGGCTCAGCTGGCGGCGCAGGGCGGCGCGGGCCAGCCGCTCCACCTCGGCCTTGCGGCGCGCGGCATTGAGCGGGACGGTCGGAGCCGGTCGCAGGATTTCCGCGCCATAACCGTCAGCCACGATCAGGCCGCAGCGATCGGGGAGAAATGCATCGGTTTCAAGGCAGTCGCGATCAAGGTGGGCAGCCAGGCCCCAATAGAATCGGTCACAGTGATCGAGGTAGTCAGTCCACTTGGCATCGCCCAGCAGGTCGGCCTTGCTCACCTTTATCTCGACGATCACCAGGTGGCCTTTGGCATCAATCCCCATCAGGTCCGCCCGGCGATTGGACCGCAGCGGCATTTCCGGCAGGCACCAGATATCGTTACGGGCAAACAACCGGCAAATCCCGCGGGCCACGGCCTGTGCAGCCTTGAGATCGGGATCGAGGGGAATGGGTTGCGCTCCGGACATCGCCAGAGCATAGGAACATATCAGGAACTGCGCAAGTGCTCAGGCAATGCGGCGGGGAGGCTGGTGCTGGCCGGGCGGCGGTACCAAGGCGAGCAGTCCGGCGCGGGCAGTCAGGAATTCCTGCCACAGTGCCAGCGCAGCCGCACCCGGATTTGCCCCACGGGCCTGTACCGCCAGGATTGCCGCAATGCCCGGCTCCATCACCGCTGACAGATCGGCAATGCCCTGTTCGGCAAGGTTGCGGCGCCAGCCGCCTGTGTCCCGCATGACAGCGGGGAAATTGCGCACCTCTGGCTTCATCGGTTCGGCAGTGATCCCGGCGAGCAGTGCCACGATGCCGGCCGCGTCATGCAGGGCGGCCCACTGCATGCTCATCGCACTGGCGGAAGCCTGGCCGAATTCCGCCCGGCCCGAGCCTGGCAGGACCCCGACCGGTGGTGCAGCCGATGTCCCCGAGTGGGACGGCACAATATGGGGCGGCATCGCGTTCATGGCATGGTTCATAGCGACTGCTGCTTGCCAAATCGCTAACCGCCTGCCGCTGCGGCCAGCCGTCAGACATAAAGGCACTGGCGCTGGCGCGATCAGGCTGCTAACCGCTCGCCCGGCTCAGGCACCCGTAGCTCAGCTGGATAGAGCGCTGCCCTCCGAAGGCAGAGGTCACAGGTTCGAATCCTGTCGGGTGCGCCACTTGCGAACAAAACCCCTCGCGATTGGCCGCCTATTCTTCGAGTACAGCCACCCCTGCTGGTGGCAAGTGACGCCCGCCCAGGCGGAGGGTTCCTGTTACTGTGTCCGGCAACTTGGCCGGTTGGGCGGCGTAGTTGAAGGCGTAGATACGCTGGCCAGCTCGGCGCAGACGCAGGCCTTCGGGCAAGGCGTGGAGTATGAGGCCCGCATCCTCGGCGGCGCGGCCCAGCACCTCGCGGGCCAAATCTGGTTCCGGCCATGCGGTTAGATAGCGGAGATTTCCGTGCTTAAAGAGTGCCGGCGTACCATCATCGGCGGAAAGTTCAACTTGACTTGAGCTTTCCAGGTCTTCACGCCAGTGGCTGATTTCCCAGCCCTGACCCGGGTGGACCAGTCCGGGCGGCAGGCTTTCGACCCGGACAACTTTGCCAGGGAACAGCGCCTGAAGCGGACCGGGCGGCAGTTCGGGCGGGATCGCAAAATCGACATCGCGGCTCCCGCTGCGTGGGCCGATCACCACCTGGCCGGGAAAGGTGCGGAGCTGCTCAACCAGTGCCGGCGGCACGACCGGCAGGCAGGGCAGCACGACGAGGGCATAGCCTTCGAGCGAAGTCGTCGGCGGCACGATGTCAATCGAAAGGCCCATCCGCCGCAACGCCGAGTAGCAATCGAACGCTGCCCACAACGCCGATAGTCCGGCACCTTGCGGCTGAATGTCAGTGATCCAGTCGGCATCGTAGGCAAAGACCAGCGCGACCTGCCGAGGCGCTGCACCTACCGCGCCCAGCGCCGCAATGTCGTCGGCTGCTTGCCGGGCTTCGGCGAGCCCTGGTGCCGGCTCATTGTCGGGGCGGAGCAGCCCGGCGTGGTGCTGTTCCTGGGCCTGGGGAAACTGCCGCCAACGGAAATAGCTGACCAACTCGGCACCGTGCGCCATTGCCTCAAGTGTCCAGAGCCGAACCATGCCGGGCAGCGGCGCAGGATTGTGGCGCGACCAGTTGACGGGGCCCGGCTGCTGCTCGAGCACCGACCAGCGCCCGGTTGGGGTACAGCCGCGGTAGAGATCGTGATGGAAGGCGGCGATATCCGGATGGCCCTGGCGGGCGTAGGCCAGCTTGTCCGCCGGGCTGAACCGGAACGTGTCGAGGAAGCCGAGCGGATAGGAATCCCAGCCGACCACATCGAGGTCGGCGGCCACGGCGTGATGATCGAATTCGGTGAAGAAGCCCATGTAGTTGTGAACTACATCGCGGCCCGGCGACAGCTCGCGCAGCACCGCAACCTGAGCCCGGTTGAAGGCGACGACCTGGTCGGACGAATAGCGGCGGAAGGCCAGCCAGTGCGCCGGGTTGGCCTCTGTCACGGTCAGGTTGGGCAGGTCCACTTCGTCGAACGAGCGGTATTCCATCGACCAGAAGACATTGCCCCAGGCGGCATTCAGTGCCGCTATCGTGGTATAGCGATCGGCCAGCCAGCGCCGGAAGCCGGCCAGTGCCGCTGCCGAAAAGCTGAGTACCGTATCATGGCAGCCATACTCGTTGTCGGTCTGCCACGCGACCACGGCCGGATGTTGACCATAGCGCTCTGCCACCGCGCGGGTGATCCGTACTGCCTCGGCGCGATAGCCCAGGTGGCTGAAGCAGTAATGCCGGCGCGATCCGAACCCGCGCGGGCGGCCCTGTGCGTCGATCGCCACCATATCGGGCATGGTATCGACCAACCACTTGGGCGGGGTTGCGGTCGGCGTGCCCAGGATCACTTCCAGCCCGGCGGCGTGGAGCGTATCGATCGCCCGGTCGAGCCAGCCCCAGTCAAACCGCCCCGGCTCGGACTCGATCCGGCTCCAGGCAAACTCCCCGATCCGCACCTGCGAGAGGCCGGCCTCCGCCATCCGCCGGGCATCGTCCGCCCAGATCGTTTCCGGCCAGTGTTCGGGATAGTAGCAGACGCCCAGTTTCATGGCCGCCGCTTAGTGCGAGAGCAGGAACACGGCGTGCTCAGCCCGCCAGCTGGCAGCCGCATCGCTGATCCGCTTGTCACCTGAGAGGAACCAGGCACCTTCCACCGTCAGTCGCTTGGCAGCTACCAGATCGCGGAAGTCGCTGACCGTGACGTGGTGGATGTTTGGGGTTTCGTACCAGGCGACCGGCAGCAGCCGCGTCACCGGCATGCGACCGTTGCAAAGCAGGCTGGCCCGGACCCGCCAGTGGCCAAAGTTGGGAAAACTGACGAAGGCCTTGCGCCCAACGCGAAGCAACTCGTCCAACACCTTATCCGGGCGCTTGGTGGTCTGCAGCGTCTGGCTGAGGATAGCATAGTCGAATGCGGCATCCGGATAGTCGACCAGATCGCTGTCGGCATCGCCCTGCATGACGGACAGCCCCTTGGCGACGCATTCGGCCACGTCATGGGGGTCCAGCTCCATCCCGCGGGCATCGACCCTGCACTCATCACGCAGCGCGGCCATCAGTGCCCCGTCACCGCAGCCGACATCAAGCACACGGCTTTCCGGGGCGATATTGGCCGCGATCACTGCCAGATCGGGGCGAAGGGCGCTCATTGCTTCAGGAACCCCGCGACGACCCGGTCAAGCGCCGGCACGTCCAGCAGGAAGCTGTCATGCCCGAACGGTGCCGACAGCTCGACAAAGCTGACTGGCGCGCCCGAGGCATTGAGCGCATGGGCGATGGTCCGGCTTTCGACCGTGGGATAGAGCCAGTCGGTATCGAAGCTGACCAGGCAAAACCGCGCCCTGCTGGCCCGGAAAGCATCAGCCAGCCGCCCGCCATGCTCCTCGGCCAGATCGAAATAGTCCATCGCCCGGGTAATATAGAGATAGGAATTGGCATCGAACCGGTCGGTAAAGCTCAGCCCCTGATGGCGCAGGTAGCTTTCTACCTGAAAATCGGCGTCGAAGCCGAAAGTCTTCTCCGTTCGGTCCTGCAACTTGCGTCCGAACTTCTCGTGCATCCCTTCTTCTGAGAGATAGGTGATGTGCGCAGCCATACGAGCGACGGCAAGGCCATTTTCAGGCCCCTTGCCGCTGCCGTAGTAATCGCCGCTCTTCCACTTCGGATCGGCCATGATCGCTTGTCGCCCGACTTCATGGAAAGCGATGTTCTGGGCCGAGTGTCGTGCCGTACTGGCAATCACCAGCGCGGCACGTGTCCGCTCAGGCCAGTTGGCAGCAAAGGATAAGGCCTGCATCCCGCCCATCGATCCGCCGACCACGGCGTGAAGTTGATCAATCCCGAGCACATCGATGATGCCCAGCTGGGCACGAACCATGTCGCGGATGGTGATGACCGGGAAACTCATGGCATAGGGCCGGCCCTCCGGCCCTATGCTGGCCGGCCCGGTTGAGCCGTAGCAGCCACCCAGGACGTTGGCGCAGATCACGAAGAAGCGATCGGTATCGATCGGTTTGCCCGGTCCGACCATCCGCACCCACCAGCCAGGCTTGCCGGTAATCGGGTGCGGACTGGCGACACACTGATCGCCGGTCAGCGCATGAAAGATCATCACTGCATTGGATTTCGCGGCATTGAGTGTGCCGTAAGTCTCGTAGGCCACGCGCACACCCGGCAGCGCGTGCCCACCATCAAGGGCAAGCGGATGCCGGTGCTCGAGCACATGACTTTGGGCAAGCAGGGCTTCGGCGTTTGCCATGGGCGCGGGATTGGGGGAGTGTGGGCGGGCTGTCAATTGCCTGCAAGCCTGCTAAGGGCCTCGCCATCATGACCACTGCACCCGCGACCCAACCGATGCCCAAGCCCTGGATCGAGGCTATCCATGCCTATGTTCCTGGGAAGGCAGCGGGCGCGGACGGTCGGCCTTTGGTCAAGCTGTCGGCGAACGAAAACCCGCTGGGTACCAGCGCGGAGGCGCTGGCAGCACGGGTTAAGGTCGTAGAGCCCAGTCGCTATCCCGATCCTGGCAGCGCTGATTTGCGCCAGGCGCTAGGCGCACTGCACGGGATCGATCCGGCGCGGATCGTACTCGGTACTGGCTCGGACGAACTGCTGAACCTTGCCGCTCAGGGCTATTCCGGCCCGGGCGATGAAGTGCTGTTTTCGCGCTTCAGCTTTGCAGTTTACGACATTGCTGCACGGCGCTGCGGGGCCGTGCCGGTTGAGGCGCCGGATCGGGACTATGGCAGTGATGTCGATGCCCTGCTGGCCGCCGTGACTGAACGGACGCGGGTGGTGTTCCTCGCCAACCCGAACAACCCGACCGGCACCTATCTGCCTGCCAGCGAAGTGGCGCGGCTGCACGCTGGGCTGCCTGCTGATGTGCTGTTCGTCCTTGACCAGGCCTATGCCGAATACCTGACGCCGGAACAGGATGATCATGGGCTTGCCCTTGCAGGGGCGCATCAGAACGTGTTGGTCACTCGCACTTTTTCCAAGATCTATGGTCTTGCCGGCGAGCGGATCGGCTGGGCGACCGGAGCACCTGGGCTGATCGATACGCTCAACCGAATTCGCGGACCATTCAACGTTACCAACAGTGGCCAGGCTATGGCGCTGGCCGCAGTCGCCGACCAGACCTTCGTCACCGCTTCGCGCGATCAC
>Ga0315900_10005587_pt1 | contig 17228 bp, 16 predicted proteins | sample LakEriMetagenome_FD_203521 | JGI IMG/M metagenome (GOLD analysis project Ga0315900, IMG submission 203521) | Freshwater fungal communities from buoy surface, Lake Erie, Ohio, United States - Buoy 12 MA114 | ecosystem: Environmental > Aquatic > Freshwater > Lake > Lake biofilm | place: USA: Lake... | reverse complement strand
CACCGGCGCCTACGTGGATGCGAAGTACACGCAGAACATCACCGGCACCCCGGTGCGGGACGGTGACCGGATCGTCGGCGTGCCGGAGACCACCTTCGCGACCTCGGCGACGTACCGCTGGCCGCTGACGGGCTCGCTGAACGGCTTCGCGCGCGGCGCGGTGCAGTACACCGGCGACCGCACCGACGTCGCGAGCGGGTTCCGGCCGTCGGACGCGACCACCACGGCGGATCTGCGGCTCGGCCTCGAGAGCGGGCCGTGGGCCGCGTACCTCTACGGCGACAACCTGACCGACGAGGACGCCGCGATCGATCCGACGGCCACCGGTCCGGCCGGGATCGCGACGCGCTTTCGGCCGCGCACGTACGGCATCAACGTCCGCTACGATTTCCGCTGAGCCCGGCCGGGCCCGAGGGCCGAGGGGGGAGGTAGAGCATGAATGCGCTCCTGGCGTTCATGAGTCACGACTGGGCGGGCCTCGCGATCGCGGCGTTCGTCGCGATCGCGGGTGCCGGTCTCGTCCTGGGGGCGGGCCGTCGCCGCTCCCGGGCGCTCGCGGTCGCCGGGTGGATCGTGGTCGCGATCGCCGCCGTGCTCGCGGTGGGGGCGACGTCCCACCTGGTGCACGTCGCGCAGGTCCGCGCGAAGTACCCGCCGCCCGGCAAGCTCGTCGACGTCGGCGGCTACCGCATCCACGTGCTCGCCGAGGGCGACGCGGGCGGCCGGCCGCCGATCGTCTGGATGCCGGGTGGCCACGGCGGTGGCTTCGCCTTCCATCACCTGCATGCCGCGCTACGGGACGAAGCGCGGTCGATCCTGATCGATCGGCCCGGCTCCGGCTGGAGCGATCCTGGCCCGTTCCCGCGCACCACGCCGCGCGAGGTCGAGGAAGTCGTGGCCGCGCTGCGGGCCGCCGGCGAGCGGGGTCCGTTCGTGTTCGCCGGTCACTCGTTCGGCGGCCTGCTACTGGCGAACGTGGCCCGCCGCTATCCGGAGTCGACCGCCGCGGTCGTCCTGATCGACGCGACGCCGCCCGACGCGATCAACTACGCGCCGCCCAACCCGTTCATCGACGACATGTTCCGCGAAGCCACGCTGAACGTGTTCCTCAGGGCTTTCGGCATTCGACGCGACCTCGCGCAGCGCCTGTTCGGCGAGGAGCTGCCGCCCGAGTTCCAGCGCGTGACGCGGATCATCGAGCAGCAGCTCGGGGACGCCGGCCGTGCGCTGCGGGCGATCGAGGACGCGCCCCGCGCGCCGGCCGCGAGCCGCTCCAGCTTCGAGGAGTTGCGGCGCGGTGGCCTCGGCTACGAGGAGACCGTCTACGACGGCGACCTGCTCGATCTGCCCGTGTATCTCGTCGCCCCGCCGCGGATGGCCGAGTTCGAGACGGTCGCGAAGGAGATCATCGGCGGGCCCGAGGAGCGCGCGAAGCGCGACGCGATCCGGCTGCAGCGGTTCTACACTTTGACCCGCGAGCGCTACATGCACGTTTCGTCGCGCTCGGTCCGCGTGTTCGCGCCGGACGGCAGCGGCCACAACTTCCCCTACGAGCACCCGGAGTTCATGGTCGAGACGATCCGGCGGGTGCTGACGGACGTCGCGGCGCCTGCCGGCGCCGCCGCGCAGGTCGACGTCGCGGCGGCCTCGGGCGCCGCGAGCGCCGCTGCGACGGCAGTGGCGGCGCCGTGAGCGAGTCGCCGATCGCCGAGTTCGACCTCGCGATCCGCAGCCGCATCGACATCGCGGCAGCGCCGGAGCGGTTGTGGCCGCATCTCGCGCGGCTGCAGGACTGGAAGACCAGCGTCGTGTCGGTCGAACGACTGGCCGGAGAACCCGATGCGGAGGGGGAGACGCTGCGCATCGGCCAGAGACCCGTCGACGTGACGGTGTACACGATCATGCGCACCGTCCGCAGCGTTGCCCCGCACTGGAAGATCCAGACACTGCGGACCGAGGACGGCCTCATGACCGACGGCTACGTCAGCTACTCCCTCGAGCCGGAGGGGTCGGCGACGCGGCTCCGCTGCGATGTCATCGCGCGGTGCCGGATCGCGCTGCCCGACGGCTTCGACGCGGTCGAAGACTTTGCCCGGCTCGCGAACGAGTCGACGCTCGCCAAGCTCGACGCCGACCACGCCGCGCTGAAGCGCCTCGTCGAAGCGGCGCAGGCCTGACGTGAGCCGCGCCGCGACGGCCACCGGGGGCGCGGCACTCGGCACCGCAGTGCTCGCGGCGTACGCGCTGCCGCAGTTCTCGCAGTCGCTGATCCACGGACCGGTCGGCGGCATCATCCAGGGCATCTACGCCAAGGAGTTCGGCCTGCCGCTCGCGGCGATCGCGACCGTGCTGCTGGTCGCGAGCATCGTCGACGCGGCGGTCAACCCGCTGGTGGGCTACGCCTCGGACCGCCACCGGCAGGCCGGCGGCTCGCGCAAGCCGTGGATCCTCGTCGGCACGCTGGTCTGCATGGCGGCCAGCTGGTTCCTCTACGCGCCGTCACCGCCGGTCACGACCACGTACTTCCTCGCCTGGCTGCTGCTGGCCTACGTCGGGTGGGCGCTCGTCGAAGTGCCGCACGCTGCGTGGATGCCCGAGATCACTTCGCAGTACGACGAGCGCACGCGGCTCGCGACGTGGCGCGCGGTCTGCGCCTACCTCGGCGTCACCACCTTCATGGCGCTGCCTTACCTGCCGTTCCTGTCCACCCACACCTTCTCCGCGGAAAGCCTCTGGTGGACTGCCGTACTCGCGCTCGTCGTGCTGCCGCTGTTCGCGACGTTCGCCCTGCTCGTGGTTCCCTCCGGCGCCCCGGTGCGGCCTGCGGGCCAATCGGGGCCGCGGCTCGAATGGCGCGGCGTGCTGCGCAACCGCCCGCTGCGCGTATTCGCCGTCGCGTTCCTGTTGTACCAGCTGGCGCCGGGCGTGCTGAACGGCGTGCTGTTCTTCTACGTCGTCACGCACCTCGGGCAGGGCACGTTCATGGCAGCCCTGATGCTGCTGACGGTCGTGGCAGCGATGGCCTCGATTCCGGCCTGGGGCTGGCTGTGCCAGCGGCTCGGCAAGCACCGCGCGTGGGCAGCGTCCTGCGTGATCGGCGCCGTGCTGATCCCTTGCTACGCGTTCGTGCCGACCGGGCCCGCAGGAACGGTCTGGCTGGTGCTGATACAGCTGGGCGTGGTGATCTCGTTCGCGATTTTCCCGGTGGCGGCGCCGGCGGTTCTCGCCGACGTGATCGACTATGCACGCCTTCGTTACGGCGCCGACTACGGCGGATCGTACTTCGCGATCTACAACGTGTTCTACAAGTCGCTCGCGAACGTCGGCGGCGCGCTCGCGCTCGGCGCAGTCGGGCTCGCGGGCTTCGATCCACAGCTGCCCGTACAGTCGGCCGGTGCGACGACGGCGCTGCTGGTCGTATTCTGCGGCGTCCCGGCGCTGCTGCTGGCGCTCGCGGTGCCGCTGATCTGGCGCTTCCCGATCGATGCGCGGCGGCAGGCGGTGATCGCGAAGCGGCTGGCGGCGCGCGATGCGCGGGCCGCGGCGACGGGGGCTCGGCCCGCGACGGCGCCGACCTGAAGCCGGGTCCGGGGAAGCGAGGCGGGAGTCGAGGATGGCTGGATTCGTGCGCAGCGCCTGGTACGTCGCCGCCTGGGAGCACGAACTCCCGCCGGGCGGAATGTTCGCGCGCACGATCCTCGGTGAACCTCTCGTGCTCTGGCGCACGTCGAGAGGGGACGTGGTCGCCCTCGAGGATCGCTGCTGCCACCGGCACGCGCCGCTGTCGCGCGGTGCCCGAGAGGGTGACGACGTACGCTGCGGCTACCACGGGCTGCGGTTCGACCCCACGGGGCGCTGCGTCGAGATCCCGGGCACGCGGGCGATTCCCCGGAGTGCCTGCGTGCGTCGCTATCCGGCGGTCGTGCACCGGCGCTGGGTCATGGTGTGGATGGGCGACGGCGAGCGGGCGGACCCGGCGCGGCTGCCCGACAACTACAGCTGCGATCACCCGGAATGGCGCTACCGGCCGGGCTACCTGCACTACGAGACGCCGTGGCACCTGATCGCCGACAACCTCCTGGATTTCTCGCACCTGAGCTACGTGCACGCGCGGACGCTGGGCGGCACCGAGCGGATCGCGGCGATTCGTCCGAAGGTCGAGCGGCTCCCGGACGGCGTACGCGTGTCGCGGGAGGTGCCGAACGTGCCGCCGCCGAACTACTACCGGCCGCTGTGGCCGTACGAAGGCGCGATCGACCGCTGGTTGACCTACGACTTCACGCTGCCGGCGACGCTCCTGATGCGCTCGGGCGCGCGGCCTGCCGGGTCCTGCCAGGATGGCGGCGGCGACGGCGTCGAGTTCCACAGTTGCCAGGCACTCACGCCGGAGACGGCGGAGTCCACGCACTACTTCTTCATGGAAGCGCACCGCGCGGACCGCGGCGACGCCGCGACCACCGAGGGACTCTACGAGGGGCTGCTCGCCGCGTTCCGCGAAGATCGCGAGATGATCGTCGCGCAGGCGCGCAACCGCCGGCTGAAGCCGGGCGAGCCGATGCTGGCGCTGCCCATGGACGAGGCTCTCGTGCGCTTCCGGCGCCTCGTCGAGCAGCGGCTCGCGGCGGAGGTCGGCGCGCCTGGCGCGAGCGTGGATGAGCCAAGCTCCGACCAGCCGAGCCCGGAGCAACCTTGCCCGTGACCTTGCAGGCGCCCCCCCTGTCCTCCGCAGAACCCCGCTTCGTGCCGTACGCCCACTACCGGGAGTACGCGCCCGCCGAGATGCGCGAGCGTGTCGACGCGTTCGAGCGCGGCCCCGTCCGCCGTCAGACCGCCGGCGTGCCGAAGTAGGTCTGGCGATACGCGACTTTCCCGTCCGCGAACCGGTAGGCGTCGGCGAAGCGCAGGCGCACCTCGCGGCCGTCGTTCAGCGTCGCCGTGAGCTCGCCCGTCGCCACCGCCCGTTCGCCGTCGACGACGACGTCTTCCACCGTGTGCCGGCCGCTGCGGATGATGCGGCGCCGCCGGTAGAAGTCGTCGAGGTCGGCGAAGCCGCGAATGGTCGGGTAGCCCGGCCGATCGTAGGTGACGTCGGAGTGGAAGAACTCGGGCAGGCGATCCCAGTGGCCGCCGTCGATCGCCTCGAACATCTGCAGCACGAACGCCTTCATCGCGGAGCCCCCGCAGCCGTGCGGAGCCGCTCGCGCGCCATGGCGAGCGCCGCGGCCTCCGTGGAAACGTCGTCGCGATCGGCACGCGCGAGTACCTCGAGCGTGCGGTCGTGGATCAGGTCGATCCGGCGCAGCACGTCCTCGCGGTCATAGCGGCCGAGAATGTCGCAGCCCGCGTTCAGCATCCCGCCCGCGTTGATCACGAAGTCGGGCGCGTAGACGATCCCGCGCGCGCGCAGCGCCTCGCCGATCGCGGAGTGCGCGAGCTGGTTGTTCGCGGCGCCCGCGATCACGCGGGCGCGCAGGCGGTTCGGCGTGTCCGCGTCGATCGTGCCGCCGAGGGCGCAGGGCGAGTAGACGTCGACGTCGGCGTCCTGGATCGACGCCGCGGGCACCCCGATCGCGCCGAACGCCGCCTCGGCGCGCGCGACCGCTGCCGGGTTCGTGTCCGCGACCGTGAGCTTCGCGCCGGCCTCGTGCAGCTGGCGGCAGAGCTCGAAGCCGACGTGACCGACGCCCTGGACCGCGACGCGCAGGCCGTCCAGGTCGTCGCGCCCGAGCCGATGTCGAACGGCGGCCCGCAGGCCCCGGAAGGTCCCGCGCGCGGTGAACGGCGACGGATCGCCCGTCTTCTGCCCCGAGTGCTGGAGCCCGAACACGTAGCGCGTGTGCCGGGCGAGCACCTCGACCTCGTCGATGCCGACGCCGACGTCCTCCGCGGTCCAGTAGCGGCCGCCGAGGCGCTCGACGCAGCCGGCGAAGGCGGCGAGCAGTTCGGGCGTCCGACGTGAGGGGTCGGCGATTACGACGCTCTTGCCGCCGCCCAGCGGCAGGCCCGCGAGCGCGTTCTTCCAGGTCATCGCCTCGGAGAGTCGGAGCACGTCCGCGAGCGCCGCGGCCGTCGAGGGATAGGGCCACAGGCGGCAGCCGCCCGCGGCGGGGCCGAGCACGGTGCTGTGCACGGCGACGATCGCGCGCAGGCCGGTGCCGTCGTCGGTGAAGAAGGACACGTGCTCGTGGCCGGCGAACTCGGGTGCGTCGAACGGGGTCATCGATGTGGTTCTCGGCCGCGGCACTTCCCGCGGCCGTCATCGTCGCTTGCGGCGTTGGCGAACGCTTCGCAAAGCACGCAGCCGATAGGGCTTGCAGTGATTAAAATTCCTGCCTAAAGACCCATCAGGAAGAAATCCATGCCCGTCGAACTCGATCGCTACGACCGGAAGATCCTGCGCGCGCTGCAGGACGACGCGGACCGTTCCACCGCGGAGATCGGCGAGCTGGCAGGCCTGTCGCAGGGTCCGTGCTGGCGACGCATCCAGCGGCTGAAGGAAGCCGGCGTGATCCGCCGGCAGGTCGCGCTGCTCGATCGCGACCAGTTGGGCCTGTCGCTGCAGATCTTCGCGCACGTGAAGCTCTCGGCTCACGGCCGCGCGAACGTCAGCGCCTTCCTGGACGCGGTCGGGCGCTTCCCCGAGGTGCTCGAGTGTCACGTGCTGCTCGGCGGCGTCGACTGCCTGCTGCGCGTCGTCACGCCGGACATGAAGTCCTACGAGACCTTCTTCTTCGAGCACCTCTCGCAACTGCCCGGCGTCACGGAGGTGAACTCCATGGTCTCGCTGCTCGAATCGAAGGCGACGACGGCGCTGCCGATCCGCTGACGAGTGAACCCCGGGTCCAGGCCGCCGCCGGTGTGCGGTCGCGAAGACCCGGTCAGGCCACCGTGCCGTCGGTGCGCAGCCGCAGCGGACGGCCGGGGCGTGCGCCCGTCGCCGTGCCGTCCCGCAGGACGAACTCGCCGTTGACGATCACGTGCGGAATGCCGACCGGGAACTGGTGCGGCGCCGTGAAGGTCGCCGTGTCGGTCACGCGCTGCGGGTCGAACACGGTCACGTCGGCGTACCAGCCGGGCCGAAGCAGGCCGCGTTCGGCCAGGCCGTGGGCGGCCGCCGGAGCGTGCGTCATCTTGCGCACGGCGTCCTCCAGGGGCAGCACGCCGCGCTCCCGCACGTAGCGCGACAGCACGCGCGGGAACCCGCCGTAGGAGCGCGGATGCGGCACGCCACGGCCGAACTCGACGAGATCGCCGTCCGCACTAACGGAGGCCAGCGGATGGCGCAGGAAGGCCTCGACGTCCGCCTCGTGCATCGCGTGGAAGATCGCGGTGAAGCCGCCGGCCGCCTGCAGGTCGATCAGCGTCTCGAGCCCCGCGTTCAGGTCGAGCGGCCGACCGAGCGAGGCCACGTAGTCTGCGAGAGTGCGTCCCGCGAAGCCCTCGACGCCGTCGCGGAACTGGATGCTCGCCAGTTCGCCGCCCGTCTGGTCCGCGTAGATCCGCAGCATCTCGGCCTTCAGTCCTGCGCGGGTCGACGGATCGGCGATGCGTGCGCCGAAGGCCTCCGTGCCGTCTTCGAGCGCCCACGCCGGGAACACGATGTCCGAATACGTACTGTAGGCGGTGTAGGCGTAGACGTCGAAGGTCGCACGCACACCATCCGCGTTGGCGCGCTCGATGCGACGCAGGAACGCCGCGCTCTGGCCGTGGTTCGCGCGGCCCGTGGTCTTCACGTGGCTGACGTGGACGCGCAGGCCGCTCCGCCTCGCGACCTCGATCGCTTCCTCGAGCGCGGGCATCAGTCGCGGACCCTCGTCGCGAAGGTGCGTCACGTACATGGCGCCGGGCCGCGCGGCCACGCGCGCGAGGTGGACGACTTCGTCGAGCGTCGAGTACGCGGCCGGGATGTACTCGAGGCCGGTGCCGAAGCCGATGGCGCCGTCCGCCATCGCCTCGCGGACCAGGGTCTCCATCGCGCGCATCTCGTCAGGCGTCGGTGCGCGGTTCGCGAGTCCGATGACGCGGCGGCGTGTCCACGTGTGCCCGGCCGTCCAGACGGTGTTGGGCGCGGCGCGCAGAGCGTCCATGTACGCGCCGAGCGGGTAGGGCTGGTCGAGGCTGTGCAGGCTCGCGACGATCGTGGTGACGCCCTGTCGCAGGTAGTTGCCGGCGTCGGGGAAGCGGTCGATCGTCGAGATGTGAGCGTGGGGCTCGACGAACCCGGGGGCGACCGCGAGCCCACGCACGTCGAGCACGATCGCGTCGCGGCCTGCAGCGCGCGCGGCGCGACGGCCAACCGCGGCGATGCGCTCGCTGCGGATCAGCAGATCGCCGACGCGCGGCGGTGAGCCCGAGCCGTCGACCAGCGTGCCGCCGCGCAGCAGGATTTCGCGCTGCGCCGCACGCGCCCGCGCGGGGAGCAGCGTCGAGGCGAGCGTGCCGGCCAGCAGCGCGAGTACCTGTCGTCGTTGCATGCGAGTGCTCCGTCGCGCCTCAGCCCCAGAGTGCCGGTTCCGGCGACCACGAGCCGTTCGCGTCGACGATCAGCGGCACGTCGGCCGCCTCGCCGCGCCAGCGCACCGGCTCAAGCCTGAGCCGCATCCCGGCTCCGCAGCAGTTCGTCGATCACGCGCCCGGCGCCGCCGCGCATCGGGTCGAAGCTCGGCACGCCGAGACGTCGTTCGTATTCGGCCAGAAACGCCGCGCGCTCGGCGTCGGATACCGCGGAGGTGTTCAGGCTGACGCCGACGCAACGGATGGCCGGGTTCGTCACGCGGCCCAATTCGATCGTCAGCGCGACGATCCGCTCGATCTCGGGCACCGCGAACTCCGGCATGCCCGACAACGTGCGCCGCGTGGGATCGTGGCAGACCACGAATGCGTCCGGCTGCGAGCCGTGCAGCAGGCCGACCGACACGCCCGCGTACGCGGGGTGCAGGATCGAGCCCTGGCCTTCGATCACGTCCCAGTGCTCCGCGGGCGCGTCCGGCGACAGCGCCTCCGCGGCGCCCGCGATGAAGTCGGCGACGACCGCGTCGACCGCGATGCCGCGGCCGCTGATCATGATCCCGGTCTGGCCGGTCGCGCGGAAATCCGCGCGCACGCCACGGTGCCGCAGCGCCTCCGCGAGCGCGAGCGCGGTGTACTTCTTGCCGAGCGCGCAGTCCGTGCCGACGGTGAGGAGGCGACGGCCGGTGCGCCGGCGGCCGCTGCCGACGTCGAGCGGCAGGTCGGCGCGCCGCAGGTCGAAGATGCGTCGCCCGCTGCGGCGGGCCGCTGCGGCGAGCGTCTCGTGCGTCGCGAGGCGGGTGTGCATGCCGCTGACGAGGTCGAGGCCGGCGTCGAGCGCCTCCACCAGTGCCGGAACCCACGCGGGATCGAGGGCGCCGCCCATCGGTGCGACGCCGATCACGAGCGAGCGGGCGCCCGCCGCCACGGCGAATGGCGGCGTCATGTCGGGGAGCCCGGTGCTCACCGTGCAGCCCGGCAGGCGGAACTGCCCGACGCACGCGCTGCGACACCAGTCGCGCAGGCCGAAGGCCGTCTTCGCGTCGTCGGGATCGGTGATGGCGCCGAGGAACAGCAGGTAGGGGCGGCGGAGGGCGACGACCGGGACTGCGAACGCCGCGGGGTTCGTCGGGATCGTCTCTGGCTCGGCATTCGGCACCGCTCGGATCTCCTGCAGGCGCCGGCAGCGCGCCGCGGACGCCTGCCGCGCGGGGCCTGACGGCGTGTAGTTCCAGCGCGCTTGTAGTCTAGCACCGGATAATAAACTATCCACGCTCCAGTCCCGCGGGAGCGAGTCGATGCCGCCGGAGCCCGTGCCGACCGATACCGCCGAGGCCGTGGCGACCGACGAACCTGCGCGCGCTGGCAGCCTGCCGAGGCGGCTCGGCGCCTTCAGCGCCGCGCTCGCAGTCGTGGGCATCATCGTGGGCAGCGGCATCTTCCGGTCCCCGCCGGTCGTCGCCGGCCTCGTGGGCGATCCCGCCGCGATCCTCGCCGTGTGGGTGGCTGGCGGGTTGCTGGCACTCGCGCTCGGCCTGCTGCTCGCGGAACTCGGCAGCGCGATGCCGCGCGCCGGTGGCCAGTACGTGTTCCTGCGCGAGGCGTGGGGCGACGGCACGGCTTTCGTGTTCGGCTGGACGTTCCTGCTGGTGAACCCGGCCGCGTGGGCCGCGCTCGCGGTCACGTCCGCCGAGTTCCTCGGCTACGTCCTGCCGCTCGACGAGGCCGGGCGCCGCGCGGTGGCGCTCGCGATGATCGTCGCGTTCGCGCTCTCGAACTGCCGGTCGGCGACGCTCGGCGCCGGCATCCAGAACGTCGCGACGATCGCCAAGGTGCTCGCGCTGGTCGCCCTCGTCGCAATGGTGGTGTCGGATCCCGCGCCCGGCGCCGGCAGCCTCGCGCCCAGCCCGACGGCGAGCGTCGGTGTCGCGGCATGGCTGACCGCGCTGGTCGCGGTGCTGTGGGCCTACGACGGCGCGGGTTCGTTCGCCGCGCTGGCCGGCGAGGTGCGCGATCCGGCCCGCACCCTGCCGCGCGCGCTGATCGCCGGCCTGGCGGTCGTCACCGCGGTCTTCGTCGCGGTGAACGCGGCGCTGCTGCACGCACTCCCGGTGGAGGCGATCGCCGCCTCGCCGCTGCCGTTGTCGACCGCGATCGAGGCGCGCTTCGGCGAAGCCGCGGTCGCCGCGGTCGCGCTCGCGGTCGTCGTGGCGACGGCGGGTGCGCTGTCGGCGTGCACGCTCTCCGATCCGCGCGTGCTCTACGCGATGGCGCAGGACGGCAACTTCTTCCGCGGCGTGGGCCGCGTCGGCCGGCGGTTCCGCACGCCGTTCGTCGCGATCCTGGTGCACGCTGCGATCGCGTGCATGTACGTGTCGGTGCGGACCATGGAGCAGCTGGCGGCGACGTTCGTGCTCGGGCTCGTGCCCTTCTACGCGCTGGTCGCGCTCGCCGCCTGGCGCCTGCGGCGGCGCAACGCGCCGCCGTTCCGCGCGCCGGCAGTCGCGGTGATCGCCACCTGCTGGGCCGCGGTCGCGCTGCTGCTGGTCGGCAACGCGCTGCTCGAGACGCCGGCGATCGCGGGCATCAATCTCGCGATCACCGCGGCCGGGATCCCGATCTACTTCGCCTGGCGACGCCTGCGCCGCGGTGCGGGTGCGGGCACGGGTGCGGCCTGAGCCTCAGACCGGCGGCGAGTTCGCGCTGACGATCACGCACTCCTCGGGGCCGGGATTCCGGAAGCGGTGCGGCACGCGGCTGGGGAACAGGTAGCCCTCGCCGGGGCCGAGTACGCGGGTCTGGTTCCCGACCGTCAGTTCGATGCGGCCCTGCACGACCATTCCGCCTTCCTCGCCGTCGTGCGAATAGGGCTCGCCCGCGGTCTCGGCGCCCGGCGGGTAGCGCTCGTACAGGATCTGCAGCGGCCGGCCCTTCAGGTTGCGCCCGACCTGCTTGAGCGACACGCCGCCGCCGCCGACTTCCAGCAACTCTTCGTGGCCGAAGAACACCTTCGGCTCGGCGTTCGGGTCGATCGCGAAGAACTCCGAGAGCGTCATCGGGAACGAGTCGAGGATCTTGCGAAGCGTGCCCACCGACGGGCTGATCTTGCCGCGCTCGACGAACGAGATCGTGCCGTGCGTTAGGCCGGCGCGCTGGCCGAGCTCGCGCTGCGAATAGCCGAACAGTTCGCGCACGTACTTCAGTCGCTGGCCGAGCTCCGCGTCGTTCGAGGCAGCGGATTTCCGCTCGCGCACGGGAGTGGACCTGGCGGCGGGCTTGCGGGGCATGGCGGGGCCGGTAGGCGAAGGACCCGACCATCGTAGCCGCGGCCGGACGGCTGGCTCAACCAAGCGGGCCGCATCGGCCGGGGCGGCGTTTGACGTATAGAAAATTAGCCATTGGCGTCGGGCGGGATCGCGGCGTGGGGTCGTGGGCCGGGAGGCATCCTGCATGCGTGGCTTCGCCGTCTCCCGCCTCGCCGCCGCCGCCGTCCTGGCGCGCGCGCCGGTCGCCGCCTACGGTTCCCTGTTGCGCGATGCCCGCATCGTCGACGGTACGGGCGCGGTCGCGAGTGCCGACGGTCAGTCGGGGAAAATCCAGTAGATCTTGCCGGCCGGGGTGTAGCCGAACACGACGTGCTCGACGAGGTCGGGGTAGATCAGGCGGTAGCGTCGCAGCGTCGCGGGTCCGAATCGGCGCTGCTCCACGAACTCGAAGCGCGTCGGTTCGCCGGCGAGCGCGATCGGCCGGTTCGTCAGGCCGCGGTCGCCCAGCGGACCTTCGACGATCGTCAGCAGTTCCGGAGCGAGTGCGTCGCGGTTTGCCGGACGGTCGCCGCGCAGCAGCATCTCCCGGGCAGCCAGCGTGAGATCCGGGCGGTCGTCGCGGCCCGGCGGCAGGGACAGCATCGTCGAACCTGGTGCGGCGGCTTCCGCGGCGACCCAGCCGAGGTAGCGCTGCACACGCGAGCCGAAGATCCGGACGTTCGTCAGCACCATGACGGCCACGCCCGACTCGGGCATGCGCAGGTAGAACGCCGTGAAGCCCGGCAGGCCGCCGGTGTGCGAGTGGATCGCGCGGCCGCGCACCGACTCCACGAACCACGCGCAGGCATACGGGGCCGAGAGCCCGCTCGAGAGGCGTGCCGGCTCCAGCATCGTGCGCCACTGGTCCGCGTCGAGCACCGTGTGGCTCGCGAGCGCGCGTTCCCACCGCAGCGAGTCCGCGGCGGTCAGCAGCACGGGACCGTCGGGGTATCCCGAATAGGCGTTGTCCATGCGCGATGCGTGCCGGAACGTGCCGCTGGACGCATGCCAGGTGTAGGGTTCGGCGCGCCCGCGCACCAGCTCCTCCGCGGCGTCGACCCGCGAGTCGACCAGGCCGCCGCGGCGCAGCACGTTGTTCGTCAGGTACTCGGTGAACGTTAGCCCCGAAGTGGCCTCGACCAGCCACCCGAGCAGCATGTAGTTCATGTTCGAGTAGGACCACGTGCGACCCTCGTCGAACAGCATCGGCTTCGCGGCGGCCGCCGCGATCACTTCCGCCCGCGTATGCGGCTTCGTGTCGTCGAAGTCGTCGCCTTCGTAATCCGGGATCCCGCTGGTGTGGTGCAGCAGGCTCGCGATCGAGCGCGCGGCCCACGCGTCGGGCACGTCCTTCAGGTGGCGGCCGATCGGATCGGCGAGTCGCAGGCGCCCGTGCCCTGCGAGCTGCAGCACGGCGGCTGCCGTGAAGTGCTTGCCGACCGAGGCCACGTGGAAGAGCGTGTCGGGCGTCACCGGGACGTCGAACGGCACCGAGGCCAGTCCGAAGCCCAGCGCTTCGCCCTCGGCGCCGCGGGCGACCGCGAGTCCCAGTCCGACGAGGCGGTGGCGTTCGGCCAGCGGCGCGATGCGCTCGCGGAGGCTCGCGGCGAGAGTGGAGGTGGGACTCATGGCGGCTCGTGCGGTCGACGCCGCGTGGGCGCCGGCGTCGAAGGGAAGCGCTGCCCCGACTCCGGTCGCCGCGACGGCGGTACCGGCTGCCCGCAGGAAAGACCGGCGGTTGATCGACTCGCTCATCTCGGCCTCCGGTTGCACACGAGGAGTCTAGCCCGGCTTCTGACTAAAACTATAGCCACGAGGCCGTTGCAGAACGTCGTTGCGGCTGTGGTACGGCCGCAACCGCGGAGAGGCTCGCAATTGACGTATAAAAAACTAACCAGTAGTGTCCCGCGCATCCGTTGGCTCGCCGTTCGGGGGATCGATTCATGCGCCACGCTAAAGTCAGTGCCGTCGCGATCGCGGTGGCCGCAGTGCTCGCGGGTCCGCAGGCCCTGGCCCAGACCGCTCCGCCGCGCGCCGGCGAGCGTGCCGCCAACCTGGGCGAGGTCGTCGTCACCTCCAGCCGCCGCGAGGAGCGGATCGTCGACGTGCCGTACGCGATCACCGCGGTCGGCGGTCCCGAAATCGAGGAGCGCGGCGCGTTCGATCTCAAGCAGTTGCAGTACTCGGTGCCCGGTCTCGCGATGAACACCAGCCAGGTGATCGGCGCCGACCGCATCCAGTTGCGCGGCGTCGACGCCGGCGCGGGCACCGGCCTGCCGACCGTCGGCGTCTACGTCGACGACGTCGGCATCTCGGTGGACCAGCAGCAGCGCGACTCCGGGTTCCCGCTCGTCGACATCGAGCGCGTCGAGGTGCTGCGGGGTCCGCAGGGAACTCTCTACGGCCAGGGCTCGGTGTCGGGCACCATCCGCTACATCACCCGCGATCCGTCCCTCACGAAGTTCGAGGGCTTCGCCGACGCGACGCTCTCGAGCGTTGCCGACGGCGGCACCGGCTACCGGATCAACGGCGCGTTCGGCGGGCCCATCGTCGAAGACACCTTCGGCGTACGGGTCGTCGCCGGCTACGACAAGAGTGCCGGCTGGATCGACTATTCGCGGCTCGGCCAGAAGGACTTCAACGAGGTCGAGACCCAGTTCGCCCGCATCAAGGCCGTCTATGCGCCGGAGGGCGCGCTGCGCGCCTCGCTGCTGTATCAGTACCTCGACTCGGAAGCCGACGCGAACAACACGAGCGACGTCGGCACGAGTCTCGTCAGCAGCGAGGAGCGCGCCGATCCGGCCAGCGACGGGAGCCACATCCTCAACCTGACGGTCGACTACGATTTCGGTGCGGTCAAGCTGACCTCGGCGACCGGCTGGGTGGACCGCGACTTCCTCTTCGTCGCGAGCGGCCGCAACCTCGGCCTGCCGGCCGGGCTGAACGCCGGTCTGTCGTTCGACATCAATTTCAAGCAGTTCAGCCAGGAACTCCGGCTCGCCTCGAGCGGCGACGGGCGCCTGCGCTGGGTGGTCGGCGCGTGGTATCGGGACTTCGAGTCCCCGGCGGTGCGCCAGGGCCTCCCGGCGCCGGCGGTACCGATCTTCGCCGGCTTGTTCCGGGTCGGCACCGACCCGGTGAACTCCGAGTCGCGGGCGCTATTTGGCGACGTGACGTGGGCCTTCACCGACAGCCTCGAGGCGAGCGTCGGTCTGCGCTATTACGAGGACGAGCGCGAGACGATCGGCACCAACGCTGCCGGCGTGACCACCTCCGCCTCGGCTGAGTTCGACTCGACCAGTCCGCGCTTCAACGTGCTCTACAAGTGGAGCGACGCCGTCTCGTCGTACGCGACCGTCGCCAAGGGCTTCCGTAGCGGCGGCTTCAACTTCGACCGGTCGACCTTCGATCCCGAGACGCTGTGGAGCTACGAGATCGGCACCAAGGCGGCCCTGCTGGAGGGGCGGCTCTACCTCGACGCCGCGGCGTACTACCTCGACTACGAGAACCGCCAGTCGAACAACCGCGTCGGGCCGTTCGCGGTCACGACCAACGCCGGCGCCGCCTCAGGTCCGGGCGCGGAGTTCGCGCTCTCGATGCGCTTGCCGTCCGAGCTGTCGCTGAACCTGACCGGCAGCTGGAACGACGTCGCCTTCGACTCGACGACGTTCGAGAACAACGAGGGCGAGCCGTTCAACTACGTGCCGGAGTTCACGGCGTCGGCGTCGCTCAGCCAGAAGATCCCGTTCGGCGCCGGGGGCCTCGCCTTCACGTGGCGCGCGGATTACCAGTACGCCGACGGCTTCTTCTTCGTCGCGCGCCAGCTGATCGCGGGCAACCGCGTGGACGTGTTCAATGGCACCACCGACAGCCAGTCGCTGCTGAACCTTCGGTTAGGCATCGAGGCGGAGCGCTGGAGCGCCTCGGTCGGCGCCGAAAACCTGCTCGACGAGGACGCGCTGGTGTTCCCGAACATCTTCGTGCCCGGCGCGGGCACGCGCGTGAAGCCGACGACGTACTCGGTCAATCTGCGCTACAACTGGTGACGCGACGACCCGGCCGCCGCGCTGCGGCGGCCGGGATTGGCCCGGGTCCGCGTCGCCGCGCGACTCGGACGGGAGAGTTCATGCGCCACTCCTTCGGCATCTGGGCCTGCCTCGCGGCAGGCCTCGTCGTTTCCGGCGTCCACGCCGCACCGACCCCCGAGCAGGTGCAGCGTTACCGCGCCTACCTGGACTTCGAGCGGCTGGCGCCGCCGGCGCGTGTCGTGCCCGAGTGGTTGCCCGACGGCTCGTCCTTCCACTACGTCGAGACGCGCCCGGACGGCAGCCGGTTCCGAGTCGCCGTCGATCCGGCGCGCGACACGGTGGAGCGTGCGCCGGCCGCAGCGACAGCCGCGGCCACTCCGCAGGCGCCGACCTACCTCCGGCAGTTCCCGCTCGCGCCGCTCGTCCCGGTGCCGCACGTGCGTTCGCCCGACGGCGCCCGGTACGCCCTGGTCCGTGACGGCGACCTCTGGGTGCGCGAGGCCGCGGAAGATACTGGGCGACGCCTGACCTCGAGTGCCGCACCCGGGATCGCGTGGGACCTCGACGCGACGCGCCTCTACGGCGTCAGTCGCCCGGTTGCGGCGCAGCCGTGGTCGCCGGACGGTCGCTGGCTGTTCGCGACGCGGGTGGACCGCACGCGCGTGCCGAAGGCGCCGGACATCGACTACCTCGGCGACGACGTGGCGATTCGCTACAACCCCGTCGAGGTGCCGGGCCAGCCGATGCCGACGGTAGAGGTGTACGCCGTCGAGGCCGATACCGGGCGCGCCGTGCCGTTGCGCCTCGGCGAGGCGACGGATCGCTACTTCACGCTGCTCGCGTGGCTGCCCGATTCGAGCGAGGTGCTGTTCGCGCGGACCGCGCGCGATTTCCGCACGATCGAGGTGCTCGCCGCGGATCCGCGCACCGGCGCCGTGCGCCTGGTCCTCACGGAGCGCGGCACCTCCTGGGTGCGCAACGGCCACGACCTGATGTACTCCGGCCGCGTCGGCTTCACGCTGCTGCCGGACGGGCGCGGTTTCCTGTGGGAGTCGGAGCGCGACGGCTGGAACCACGTCTACCGCTACGATCTGCGTGGGCGGCTGGTTCGGCAGCTCACGCGGGGCGCATTCCCGGTCGTCGACGTCGAGGCCGTCGATCCGCGCGACGGCTACGTCTATCTCACCGCGCAGGCAGAGCCGCGCGTCTACGACGTGCACCTGTATCGAGTCCCGCTGGACGGCGGTCGGCTGCAGCGGCTCACGGAACACGAGGGTCAGCACGAGATCCAGTTCGCGCCGTCGCTGCGGTATTTCCTCGACACGCACTCGTCGCCCTCGCGCCCGACGCGCGTGGACCTGCGCCGCGCCGACGGCCGGCTCGTGCG
>Ga0315900_10005585_pt1 | contig 17228 bp, 7 predicted proteins | sample LakEriMetagenome_FD_203521 | JGI IMG/M metagenome (GOLD analysis project Ga0315900, IMG submission 203521) | Freshwater fungal communities from buoy surface, Lake Erie, Ohio, United States - Buoy 12 MA114 | ecosystem: Environmental > Aquatic > Freshwater > Lake > Lake biofilm | place: USA: Lake... | reverse complement strand
TCGAGCAGTTATCCACTGCTGTTGCCTGGCCATACGCCCACAGGCTTGGATCAAATGCTTCGCAGGAAACCGTTACATTGGCAGGAGCCGTGCAGATCGGTTTGATCTTGTCTTCTACCAATACATTCACCATGCAGTCGTTGTAGTCTCCTTCGTAAGCATCGATTGCGATTGGGCCAGTTCCTGGATTCACGTCGTATACGCGCAGGATTACAGTGATCGTATCGTTAATATCTTCGCAGCAGAATCTCGCCTGATCTACAAAGTTTTCGTTTGATTGGCAGTTGCTGTTGTCCATGCGGCGCACTTTGAAGTACACAGGTCCACAGTTATCGTAGGAGCCATCGTCGTACGTCGTTGCATCTACTAAAGCAGTACCATTGTTGATCAAAGCTACCTGTGTCCACTCGTCGCATACTGCAACTGGTGGGGTTTGGTCTTCTACTGTCAGGTCAAACTGGCAAGAAGCGTAGTTACCGCAATCATCGTATGCCGTGTAGGTCACCTTGTGAGTACCCACTGGCAAGCAAGGCGTGAAGCCGAAGTTCGCCATCGTGTCGCGGTCCCAAAGGTTGTTACCCGCGAAGGTGGTCAAGGTACCATTCAGATCATGGGTCGCAATCAAGTCACCCGTGTACTGGTCGTACACTTCCACCCGCGCTTCCACTCTATTGATCCGTGAGCAGTTGTCTGTCATCACCACATTTGGCAGGTCTACATTGGCACAGCAAGTGCTGGCGTTGGTAGATACCGTCATGTCTTCCGGGCAGATCCAGCTTGGTGCGCTTTCATCCAGCACCTTGATGACCTGAATATAATACTGTGGATTTTGCGTTGGAGGAAATGGAGTAGTGGGTAAGCACATATCCAAGACAGTCCAAGTACGCAGAATCTTGTAGCTACCGTCACAAACAGGCAGAATTTCATCTACATAAACCGCTTGCAATTCGCAGTGGTTAGCAGCCGGCCAAATTGGATATTTAATAACACCCGCAGGATAGCTGTATTCAACATATGGAGTACCCGTGACAGAAGGATTGGTATTGCCATTTTCGCAACTAACAATGGTATCAGCAGGGAATTTCACATCATCAATTCTAGAGCTGATGATAGAAATCACTTGCGAGCAGCTGCCGGTGTTGCCGGAGGCATCCGTAACCACCCAAGTACGGATCAGATTGGCGGTCACATTGGTGACCACATTACAATCAAGTTCCACCCAGGTATCAGAGAAAGTTTGGGTAAATGTTCCGCAATTCTCGGTTACGCTTGGATAGGCTCCACCGTATCCCTTCGTTCCAGACAAGCAGACCGGACTAAGATCAGGTTCACCGCAGGATACGCTGAGGGGTTGGCAAGTCACTACTGGGGCCAATTTGTCCTCTACCTTCAGCGTTCCCCAGCAAGAGTTACCAGAAATCAGGTGAGTTACTTTCACTGCCCACGTTTTACCAATATCATTCACACCTACTACTGCAGGACTCACCCATGGGCCATTACCGATCGGTAGCGTGCGGTCGATAGAAACGGTGTAATCATCGTAGCAGCCAAAATTACCCTCCAAAACCATGTCAGGGTCAATTTCAACGGAACAATCTTCATCCAGTGAAACGTGCACCAATTCATTACAAACCAGCACTGAAGGAGTGCTTACCACGGTTACGATTGTGGAAATAGACTGGATACAGCCAGGATCAGCAGGGCCTGCCGCCTTGGGTGTTCCGCCATTTACCGTATAAACAATGGTATATTGTCCTACCCCTTGACCTGGATCGAAGGTAGTGGCCGGAACTCCATTGATGGTAAATCCTTGAGAAACGATGTTCACATCCCCAGGATCTCCCGTCAGTGCGACCGGTTCTGAGTATAAACAGAAGGGACCAGCGAGGTTGGTCACAAAGGAAGGATTTGGATAGCTGCAAGCATTACCAATCGTAAGGGTTTCTCCACTTGCGCTGGTTGCGGTAATACTGTATCCAATGGCGTCCACGTGCAGACCGTTGAGGTAATAATCTCCACTACCCACAGGGCTTTCTACAAAGGTGGTACCCACCGCAATCGGGGTAGGAGCCGCAGGAGGAGCAGCACTATTCGCCTGGAAGAGGCCTGCAACTGAGGTCACCGTCCATGTTTTTCCAGTCAAGGATTCTATTTTAATTTGCTCAGCAAACTGACCATTGGTAGTAGTCGTTGCATTGTTTTTACAAACACAAGGATCCGAAATCAGAATAACAGGTGTGCAACGTGGAGAAGGATTGATAGTCACTTGTGCATTGCAAGTACCGATATTGCCACACTGATCCTGTACGCTTACAACAAACGTTTGTGTAGTACCTTGCTCATCGCAATCATACGTTGCAGAGTTAGCAAGCACGGTCAAAGCAGAAGAAGCAGAACAGTTGTCCGTTGCGGTGAACGGAATATTCGCAGCTGTAATGGTGATCGTTCCTGAACTGGAGAGATTCACCGTAACTGGCTGGCACGTAACTACTGGAGCGACCAAGTCACGAACAGAAATCACCTGCGTATGCACCGTAGAGTTACCACAGTTATCCGTGGCGGTCCAAGTACGGGTAATATTGGAAGCAAATGGACAACCTGGCACACTGCTCGTAGAGGTAGTGAACGTAACTGGTAGGCCAACTGGAGGTTGACCAGCAGGGAACGACTGTCCTTGGTTTATTGCACCAGGCGTAGCTGGTGCAGGTGAATTCCACGTAAATGCAGCCGCTGTAGTTCCCGTACCCGTTAGGCGCAAGGATTGTCCAACTGGCTCATTGCCTGTTTCAAAAACGCCAATATCCGTGGAAACCATTCCATTTGCAGGTCCACCTACCGCTGTAAACGTTCCTTCGTAACTCAGGAACTGAACAACAGTCGCTCCTTTAACCAAGGCTACACCATCTGGCGCACCATTCTGGAGTCCATTAGCAGGGTAGCTAAAGGCAATCGCACCAAAGCCGTTGCTTTGATCTGGAATAACCCCAGAAAGTGCCATACTGCTGTAAGTTCCACCACCGGATCCATTATAAAGGTATAATTCGTAGCCGCCGAGGTTAGTACCTGCACGGCCAGCAATTTCAATAAATTCATTAACATCCGCACCAATGTTATCATAGTGCATCTCGTTCATCCAAACCGGACCGTTTACGATACCAGCAGGGTCGCAATCATCCGTAGCCACCACATTCGGAACAGCTGGAATAGGATCAGAACAGCTAATGGTCACGTTGGCAGGACTTGGAGTAAGAACCGGCTTGGTTACGTCTTGAACGGTCAATACCTGAGAATGGGTCGCTGTATTACCACAAGCATCCGAAATCGACCAAGTGCGTGTGATAATTTTGGAGCCAGCGCAAGCACCTGGAACCTCTGTCTGCTGGAAAGAAGCCGCATTTGAAATGGGCAGCGGTAATATAGTCTGATTCGGATTCAGAACACCGGGAGAATCATCGGTAGTCAATGACCACACAAAGTTAGTTGCAATTTGGCCAGTGCCCGTCAAATGGATAGAGCCCCCTGCAGCAGGAGCAGGCAAATCTTCCTGAACACCCACATCAGTAGAGAAGACACCGGTAGCAGGACCACCATTCGCCTGGAAAACACCTTCGTAGCTCAGGAACTGAACCAGCATATTCGAAGAAATCTTGTACAAGGCAATTCCATCCGGTGATCCATTCTGGATACCATTTACTGGATACGTAAAGGCAACCGCACCAAATCCGCTACCTCCCTCATTATCAATCAAACCAGAAAGGGTACGAGTATCATATACCACTCCACCATTCCCATTATATAAAATTAGTTGATAGTCGGACAAATCAATACCCGCCGTTCCAGCAACTTCAACAAATTCATTTACGTCTGCACCAATGTTATCATAGTGGAACTCGTTAATCCAAATGACACTCGGAGCAACACCGCCTCCACAATTATCATTGCCAGTCAACATCACGGGCATCGGCAGATTTTCTGTACACGCAATCGTCACATTAGCAGGTAAGGCCTCGTTGAAAGTTGGAGGAGTCTGATCGTTTACCGTAATAACTTGTGCACAAGTACCTACATTTCCAGCCGCATCTACAGAGCGATATGTCCGAGTTAATGTATACCGATTCGCACAAGTCTGCGCACTTACTACATCTCCCTGAAGCGTCACGGTCAATGGACTGGTACAATTATCTGTCGCCAAAACGGAAGCAGGCGCTGCCGCAGGAACACCACTGCTGCACGAAACCGTCAAAGCAGCTGGGCAAGTCAATACTGGACTTTGTGTATCTGGATCCGCTGCCACCACCGCAGAAATGGTCGTTCCAGAACAACCAGTACCTGTAACAGTCACAGTATAAGTAGCTGCAGCAATGCTAGTGAGATCTTCTGTAGTTGCTCCATTGGACCAGCTGTATAAGAAAGGACCATTACCTCCTGTTACAACTAAGTTGACAGCTCCATTATTAGTACCGCAAGTTGTGTTCGTAACAATCGTAGAAAGGGAGGGGCAAATTGAAGAACAGTTACCAACAGAAGGGCCTGTCGCTGCCAGTGAGCAGGAGGGCTGGGCAGAGAACTCCAAGGTCACATTCGTAGGAGTGCCGTCCGCTTTAAACCAAATTCCAACAAAAGTATGGGGGCTGGTTAAACCTGTAACCGAAACAGTCAAGTCTCCACCACCAGGAAGTGCATCACCGCCTGCAGCAAATTGAAGTGTGCCGGTTGCAGGTGGGTTTACGAAGGTCACCGTTACATCCATGACGAAGTAATCGTCAGATGTGTTTTCAGGAGTACCATTATTATTACAAGCGCTAGGTGTTCCAAAGGTCACTGCACTGATTGAACAGCCACAGCCAGATGGCTCATTAATGGTATAGGAAGCAGAGGCAGTACAACCACCCGCATCTGTGACAGTAACCGTATACACTGCTGCCGAGAGTCCGGAAATATCTTCCGTGGTGGCCATATTAGACCAAGCATACGTATAAGGTGCCAATCCACCACTAACAGATAAGTCTACCGCTCCGCTATTAGGAGCAGCACAAGTAGGCTGGGTCTCCACCCCACTTGGAGTAAGTCCTCCGGGAGAAACCACTACTACAGCAGAACCGCTCAGTGTACCTGCCGTACAACTAGCCGCATCCGTCACAGAAACCAGCGTATAGGTAGCTGAGCTGGAAACTGCTTGACTGATCGAAGTTCCACTCACATAATTTGTAACGGTATAGTTGGTAGTGCCATCCGTGTAAACAACCGTATAAGGGCTTGTTCCACCAGTAATGGTAACTGCGACTGGGACCGTGGACAAGTTTCCACTGCCGCAGAACGTGCCGTTTCCGCTTATGGTAGCAGAAATAGATGGGCAAGGAACTACACAAGAAGGGGTGAAGGACAAATTATCCAAACCAAACTCATCACGTGAACCAGAACCACCTGCATCTGCACCGGACCAACGGAAGTAAATATACCCTCCATTGGAAACCGACAAGCCGGTCAAGGTAGTAGAACGCGGTACCGTCTGTATGGAAACAGGCGTTGGATCTGCTGCTAACGGTGAGGCGTAATCCAAAGCAGATACCTGAGTGTACGTTACATTATCCGTTGAATAAGAAAAGTTAAAGCTGTTACTTCTTGCCTGGTCATTGCGCACCAAAATATCATAGGCTACTTGCATGGAAGTAAGCGTAGAGCCGCTGTTATTTAATACACGCAAGGTAGCAGTACCGGGAGCCCAGTCGCTTCCACCAGGTTGAATGTATAAAGCACCATTATTTAAGGAATAGATACCTCCGGATGTAACTCCCCCAGCGGTATTCCCACGAGCGTAATCGCCAGTATTATTGGTTCCTCCAAAGGGCAAGCTACCCTCGGACCATCCTGTCCAAGCCCAATTGTTAGAACACAACTGCGTCGCGCTTGGAGTTGGATTGACACCTGCTCCACCAAATCCATTAAAATCAACTGTTACCGGAGAAGTACAATTGGCAAAGGATAAATCGGAACAGGGTGCTGACACCGCATTGATGGTAAAATTCACATTCGAAACATCAAAGAAGATATTATTCGAGCAGCGAATCCATACACGAGCAGTCGTAGTGGTAATATTCGGCAGGGTTACACTTTGTGTGCCATCGTTGGTGGTTGCTGCCGCCAAGGTGGTGAAGGTCACACCCCCATCCGTGGTTAATAGGATATCCACGTTGGCGCAGCTAATCGGTGCAGCCGTCGTACCGGCCACATCCCAAGTAACTGTCTGAGTAGAACCCCCTGCATACGTCACCGCTGTGTTCGGAGAAGTCACTAAGAAAGGCCCAGTTCCACTTACCGTAGTCACCGTATTTTGAGCCTCCCCCGTACATCCCGCGGTGGCAAAATTGTCGCGCACCGTTACCCGGAAATTCATCGCCCGACCTACAGATGGCAATTCCTCCCAAACAGGGTTGGTATTGCTTAAAATATCTGCTAAGGCAGGAAAATAACGCGTCGGAGAAGTAACCGGATCGAAAGACCGGAACATTGGCCCCGTGGTATTAGTTGCCGCAGGTGGCATCGTTTGCGCCGGAGCGGAATAAGCATCGATCTGCTCCCAACAGTACGTCAATGATGCACCGGGATCAGATGCCGTGGCGGTCATCACAAAAGGGGTGGACGCAGGAATTGAATAATTAGACAATCCCGTAACGGTAGGCGCTGAATTGGAAACCGAAACCGCATTATCGCAAGTCGAACCACCACCCGTCGCTACAAAATTGCGCATTTCAAACAGACTAGCCGTGCTGAAGTAATCGTCACTGTTGTTTTGTACATTCGGTGAACAAATACCTGCATAACCCATAATGGTTGAAGCAGAGCCAGGCTCGATCGCCGTTGCATCGTTACGTTCACAACTGTTGTATTGGGTGTGGTTCCCGTTGAACTGGTGGCCCATTTCATGCGCCACATAGTCAATATCAAATGGATCACCCACCGGAGATCCACTGCCTGTAACACCACCCGCTTTAACGGAGTTGTTACAAACGGAACCCAAATACGCTACCCCACCTCCACCGGTGCTGAAAACGTGGCCAATATCAAAATTGCTATTGCCAATCACAGCGTCTAAATTGGAAATGTTTTCTCCCAACATCACAAAACCATCGTTGTTGGTATATGGATCGGTGGCAGGATTTGTATAAATAATAAGGTTGTTGTTCGCAATCAAAATCATCCGAGAAGCAGCGTCTTTTTCAAACACGCCATTCACCCGGTTCATGGTGGTTACCTGTGCCGCTAAAGCAAGTGTCACCGTACCTCCATGAAAAGTGGTGTACTCACCCGTCGCCGCCAGCGCAAGCCGGTATTCGTGCCGGATACCACAGTCCCCAACGTACTCTGCACCATGCGTTTTGTCAGGAGCATTGAACGAAAAGGTATCGTCCACCTCGCAAGTCATGCGGTTATCTTCACTTTTAACAAAATCCCTCTTGTAGTAAACGAGGTAGTCCTCTTGGTCTCCAAACTGGTATGGATCGATAAATACGCTGGTTCCTCCACCGTAAGTCATCGCATGAAAACCCCTTGGCGTGAAATCCAATCGGATCAACTCCGAAGGGTTGTCCAGATTTACTCCGGCATACGTGCGAATCTCAGGATAGGCTGCTGCTAGTTCCGCTGCCATAATGGGGGAATACCACACACGGTAACGCCCAAAATTACCGTCCGGCAATGGCAACTGAAGCTCTAAACCACCCGTCGCGAGCGAAATGGAAGACTCCTCTGGAAGGGCTTCCAAAAAGCCCCGCATGCCACTGACATCCAATCGATAGGTTTGGTAGTTGGCGGGAATAATGTACCGAACGCCTCCATCCAGCGGAATGTCCGTCTCTTTTATTTCCTGCCAAAAATAAGCGGTTTCGGAACCTGACACCTGCGCCTTCAACGAAGTCGACAAGAGACTAGTACCAAAGAGGAAAACAGCACAAACGACATAGGACCGAAGGACAGCCCTACTAAGTAAACTTTTTCTCATGAGTAGATTTTGATTAAAATTGAGCCAAAGGTAACGAAAAGAATGTTTTTTACCTAGATTAATAACATATTAAATAAAATAAATTATGTATTTTATTGATAATAATAAAAATGTGGCATGTTAAGTTATTAAAAAGTCAATCATAGCCCCTTTTTTTTAATCAAAATTCACCTTTTTACCTCCAAATCACATATTGAATAATACACATTCGTTTTTTACTCTTCAATTCAGTGTCCAACCATCCAATCCCACCCAACGCTGCTGTTAAAATATCTTTTTTAAAAAATTAACACCTCTATCTGTAACATTTTCCTCTCTGAGTCGTCTAACTTCCATTACCTTTGTACAACGATTGTCTCTTGAGTTCAATCAACAAAAACCGGCTCCACCATGAAAAAAGAAGTTACTCGTAAATCCATGACAGGCCTGCTCGTAGGGCTGAGCATCGCTTCTTTTGTGTACGTCAATTTCCTTGCAGGAAGTAGCTCCACGGCAAACCCCTCCAGCGGCAAACTATTGCCAACAACAGCAGCCTCCTCCGACTTTGACCAGCCTGACTCGGAACAACCAAAATCCAGCAACCCCACTTTGGCCGTACTGTCAAAAGCGTACCTGCTGATCCATAAACTAGTCCCCGCCGGAAAATAATAGTGCCTCCGGATGCCTATATCATCCCCTTGCAATTCACCTTGCAAGGGGATTTTTTTTGTCAAAAATATACCTGACTCGTTATATTTACGCCCAACAAACGACGTTCCGACTATGAATAGTTCTACTCAACGCGCACTCGCACGCCTGCCCTTCAGTCTGTTGCCCTTCTTTTTCGTACCGCTGCTCAGCTTTTCCCAAGCACAATCCCTCCGAGGAATCGTACGGGATGGCCAAAGCCAGGAACCTCTGACCGGCGTCACCATCCAGTCAGGCCAACTAGGCACCATCACCAACATCGATGGGGCCTGGTCACTCAGCCTTCCCCCAGGTAACCACCTCCTTCGGTTCAGCTACACGGGCTACGAAACCCGGACTAAAACAGTTACAGTCTCTGAAAAAAATCTACAGTCTATTGATATTGAGCTATTTTTCAAAGATAACCTCCTCCAGCAAACAACTGTCACTGCTGGCAAATTTGAAAAACCGCTCGGCGAGGTAACCGTCTCCCTAGAGGTGCTAAAACCTCGCCTGATCGAAAGCGTCAATACTACCTCCGTCGATGAAGTCCTCACTAAAGTCCCAGGGGTAAACATCATTGACGGTCAAGCAAGCATCCGAGGCGGCGCAGGGTTCTCTTATGGAGCCGGCACCCGGGTTCTCTTACTGGTAGATGACATCCCCGCTCTACAGGCCGATGCCGGCTTCCCTAACTGGGACGACTTCCCCATCGAAAACATCGCACAAGTAGAGGTGCTAAAGGGAGCCGCCTCCTCCCTCTATGGTTCCTCCGCAATGAATGGAATTATCAATTTCAGAACCGGATTTGCAAAAGATCAACCCGAAACCGAATTCGCTGTATTCGGGAAAACCTGGGGAAATCCCTCAGACCCCTCCCGAAAATGGTGGGGCACTGATTCCTCCTCCATTCTACAACCCGTTGAAACAGGCGTCAGCATGGTGCACCGCCGTAAAAAAGGAAAACTCGACCTCGTACTCGGCAGCTACGGTCTATTCCGCGATAGCTACAACAAAGACACCTATTCACGCTACGCTCGAATTACCCCCAACCTTCGATATCGGGTAAACGACCGTCTGACAATCGGCCTGAACACCAACTTTAACCTGGGCCGCAGTGGCAACTTCTTTATCTGGGCCAACGATTCCACCGGCGCCTATACCCCCGGACTGAACTCCCAAAGCCAATCGCTGGGCCGACTTCGTTTTACCATCGATCCAACCGTTCAATACTTCGACGGCTTCGGAAACCGCCATAAAATCCTCAGCCGCTACTACTATGTTCACAATAACAATAGTGGCAACCAAAGTAACGACAGCCGAATGTATTATGGAGAATATCAGTTTCAACGGGCCTTCGGAACCTCCGGGTTGGTCCTCACCGCAGGTCTTGTCGGAATTAAAACCACCGTCGATGCCCAACTGTACAGCCTCTCCACCTATACTACCCAAAACTATGCGGCTTATACCCAACTGGATTACCAACCCATCGAACGACTTAACCTCTCAGCCGGATGGAGGTACGAACAGAACCGACTGAATAGTCCAGAACTCATCCCACTCGGTGATGGAACCTTCGATACCATTCCCGGAGGATATGCACAAGATGCAAAACCCGTCTTCCGACTCGGTGCCAACTACCGGCTAGGACAAGCCACCTATCTTCGCAGTTCCTGGGGACAGGGTTACCGCTACCCTACCATCGCCGAAAAATTCATCAACACCAACTTCAGTGGGACCAACTCCGTTGGACCCAATCCACAGCTGGTCTCCGAAACAGGCTGGTCTGCCGAAATAGCCCTCAAACAAGGTTTTAAGATTGGTTCCTGGCAAGGCTACCTCGACCTAGCGCTGTTCCGTCAGGAATATACCGATATGATGGAATTTGTGTTTGTAAAAACCCGTTTCGTCCCCGGTCAAGGAATAGGAGCCATCTTCCAGTCCAAAAATCAGGGTGAAACCCGGGTGAATGGATGGGAGGCCTCCCTCGTCGGACAAGGAAAATTGGGACCCGGCCAGCTTTTTCTACTCACCGGATATACCTACACCAATCCGCAGTACAAACAGTTTGACCGAAATGCAGGATATGACCCAAAACTCGGTGAAGTAAGCCGGTACTGGGGCACCTCCGATACCAGCCAAAATGTCCTGAAATACCGCTTCCGCCACACCTTTAAACTGGACGCAGAATACGTACTCTCCAAATGGTCTGCCGGCCTGTCAGTACAGTACAATAGCTACATGAGTGCTGTAGACCGGGTCTTTGAAATTTTCTTGCCCGGTGTTAAACAGTTTCGGGAAAAATACAACAAAGGCTTTACAGTAATCGATTTGCGAGGCTCTTATCGTATAAACAATACCCTAAAAATGAATGTTATTGCAGGCAATATTCTAAACGAAGTGTACAGCTTCCGCCCCGCCCTGCTAGAGGCACCACGAAACATTACGGTCCGCCTGGATTGGAAATTTTAATAAACACATCACCATGCATTTACACCTATTCTTTTTCTTATTACTCTCCTTGACCGCCTGTGCCGGAGAAGGGCTGGAAAACAACACAACTGGTACCACCGGGAAGACCGACACGCTTCAACCTCAACCAACTGACGCACTTTTGGTCTTCAGCCAACAAGCAACCATTCAAGGGAATGTCCCAGAAAATATCTGCCGGGCCAATTTTGAAGACAGCACTCCCCTCTTTCCAGTTGGAACAGACCCAAGAAGTAGGTATTTCATAGCGGATACAGGTTTGTATAAGGTGATGGTAACTGCCGGCAATTCAAAAACCAGCTTCCTGCTCAAGCCTAGGAAAGATGGTAAGTTGGAGCTGCTCACCAGCCAACAATTCCCACTCTGCCTTTCCGGAAAAGCAAATTTTCACCTCAATGCTGCCGGGGATGGGTTTCACTATGATGCCGGGAAATACACTCAATTCGACCTTCAGGTGCAAAAAAGCGGAACGGGCTTTCAGGTACTGCTTTCCTGGGACGAATCAAAAGAATTAGGCCTAACGGTCCGCCACCGCTTGGCAGGTTAAGCACTAGAATTGTACCTTTGCTGTTTCTTACTTTCTTAACACTCAAATTTTTAGATCTCCTAAAATGTTTACTATTAACATATATCTCCGTTTTGCGCTCATCGCGCTGGGTTTGGTGGGTGGAATCCTACTATCTGCCGCCTACGGATTCTGGTACGGATTTCCTTTTATTCTAATTGCTGTAGTCCTGCTAGCTGGTTACCTAATGCTCGGAACCATCATGTCTACTAATGTTTTGCTTGGACAAATGCGGTTTGATGAAGCGGAAGCACGACTGAAAATGACCTTCTTCCCAAGAATCTTGCTTGTCGGATACCGCGGTGTATTTTACATGACGCAGGCCGCTATCCACATGCAACGCAAAGAGTGGAATACCAGTGAGGAACTTCTCAAGAAAGCCCTTAACCTAGGCCTCCCTTCCGATAACGAACGGGGTGCCGCCCTGCTTCAGCTGATGATGATCGGCGCCCAAAAAGGCAACCGAAACCTCATCCCTACTCAAATGGCTGAGTTGAAAAAACTAAATATCACCGAACCCAATCTAAAGGCCCAAATCAAAGATGTAGAGCAACAACTAAAACTGGCGAAACAGAACCCAATGAACCCTTCCACCCTTGCAATGATGGGCGGTAGAAATGGCTTCCGACAAGGTTCAGGTAAGCGGCCACGCCCAAGAATGCGTTAAGCCCCAATCCAAAATCAAGTACTCTCTCTTCATTCATCTATATTCCAATGGGGTCAAAATCAGGCACTGGTGTTATTGTCGGCAGGTTTCAAGTGGTAGAGCTCAATGCACTCCATAAAAAAATGATAGGGAAAGTACTTCGCCGTCATAAAAAAGTGGCTGTCTTTCTCGGCTCTAACCCCGCTCCTAGCAACCTCAATCCGATCGACCTCATGTTCAGAGTCGATATGTTCGAATCGCACTACAAAGACAAGTTGGAGGTGTTTGAAATGCCTGATTTACCCGATGATCGGATCTGGAGCCAGGAATTAGACCGCCGAATCCTCGAAATGCGGCCAGAAGGAAATGTGGTACTCTATGGAACCATGGAGGGGTTTTTGGAGCGCTACTCCGGCCGATACAGTGCTGAATTGCTCGAGGCTTCCCCAGACGATATCCCAGAACTAATCGGTATGGACGATGAATGGGATATCCGGAGCTTCCGTGCCGGCATGCTTTATGCCGCCATGCGCCGATTCCCTACCGTTTACCCCACCGTCGATGTCGCTGTGTTCCGAAATGAGATGCGCCAAGTGCTCCTCGCTCGCAAAGAACACGAAACCAGGTACCGTTTCCCTGGAGGCTTCTCCGACCCCGAAGATGACAGCTTCGAAATGGCCGCTATGCGCGAACTGGTAGAAGAATGCGGTGATATCGTCGTTGATAACCTGATGTACCTCGGCTCCCTAAAAGTAGATGACTGGCGCTATCGGGAAACGGCAGATGGCATTATCACCCACCTCTATGCCTGCTCTTTCGTCAGCGGCAACCCCAGCCCTAACGATGATATCGCCGAGATCAAATGGTTTGATGTGGAAAAAATCAAGGAAGAATTGTTTGTTCCCGAGCACAAAGATCTCTGGAACCTTCTCAATGATTTTCTTCAAGAACAAAATCCACTCTAAAATACCGTTTTCCCAAAAAAATAAACCCCGTTTAAAAGCAACTGCCTCTAAACGGGGTTTATTTTTGGAAAACACGCAAGTAATGAGAACCGATTTTAAATGCATCCCTTGATGCCCCAACCATCCAGCTGTCTTACTTGCTATACGATAAACATCCCTACATTCGGTAGCTTAGCTGAAAAGCCGCGTAATGCGGAGCTCCAAAACCAGTCTCAAAGCCGATCGCTAATTGCTCATTCAGGTAACCACGCAAGCCGAACGGGATTAATTGCAGGCCTACGGCAGCACCCGTTCCCCGGGCAGAGTCAATCACATCTTCCGGCAACAAGCCTGCTCCCGCATCAATAGTGGCTCCCCAGACACTCACACCAATCCGTAGTCCAGAGTACATATCAATCCGGCCTTTATTACCGTAGTGGAAAAGAGGGCGGATCGCAATATTCGTACGCGACACCTTTAAATCCACCGGTCCAGAGTAGGTACTTCCGTCCTCCTTCACCACATCAATCTGACTAGCGGAGGCTTTCAAGTTGTTGTAAGAAAGTGCCCCACCGAGGCTAAACCAGTTCTTGAAGCCATAATCATACGTAAGGCCATAAGAACCCGTAGCGGTAATGCTGGCATTTTGTGCATTCTGGTTGTCCCCAAAATTATCGGCCAATGCGATAATTTGAAAAGCGTTCAAACCGGCTGTCGCTGAAAGAGTGTGACGGTATTGCTCATTTTGAGCTTGTGCAGCACTCAAAAAGCTAAGGGCAAAAAGCGCTGATAATACAATGTGTCTTGATTTCATAATAAATAGAATTGAATGATGGGTCAAAGGTGCAGCGAACCCCTGAAAGTTGGAACACCTTTCTTCCACCTTACCGTTTATTTAACGGCAATTATTAAAATTTTGTAAAAATTTATCCCCTTTGGGCCTCCACCACTGCAAAAGCGACCATATTTACAATTTCCCGAACACTACTACCCAACTGTAAAACGTGTACCGGCTTGCGAATTCCCAATAAGACAGGCCCAATGTACTCGATGTTACCCGTCTCTTTCATCAAGTTATAAGCAATATTGGAAGCGGATAAATTTGGGAAAATAATGGTATTGGCGGGCTCACCAGACAAGCGGGAAAAGGGATAATTTTCGGCCACTAATTCCATATTGAAAGCGAGGTGAGCCTGCATTTCTCCTTCCACTACCCAATCTGGATGCTTTTTTTGTAAAATGGCAGTCGCCTTTTGCATTTTTAAGACATCCTCTCCTTTGGCAGAACCAAAACTGGAATACGTCACCATGGCAATACGGGGCTTGAGGTTAAACCGCTCGACTGCACGGGCAGTCAGCTCCGTAATTTCAACCAGCTCCTCTACCGTTGGACTGACATTTACGGTGGTATCGGCAAAGAACAAAGGACCTTTATTGGTCATCAAAATATACATACCTGCTACCCGCTGAACGCCCTCCTGCCGGCCTATAATCTCTAGGGCTGGGCGGATGGTATCGGGATAATTGCGGGTTAATCCGGAGATCAGTACGTCTGCGTCCCCGGTTTCGACCATCATAGCCCCAAAATAGTTGCGCTTTTTGACAATCTTAAGCGCATCCGTACGGATAATACCTTTTCGCTTCCTTTTTTCAAAAAACAAATCAGCATAGCGCTTCAAGATTTCGGGATCGTCTGGACGTCGAGTATCTATTATTTGAACGCCTTTTAAATCAAGGCCATTTTCTTGAATAATCGCTTCGATGGCTCCAATATCGCCTAACATGATTGGCTCACAAATTCCTTCATCCCGCACTTGTTGGACGGCTTTTAGCACCGTCAGGTTTTCGGCATCCGCGAATACAACTCGTTTAGGTGCACGTCGAGCTTTGCTGGTAATGATCCGCGAAATCTGGTTGTCGAGTCCCAGGCGTTTCTCCAAAGTAACGGTGTATTCCTCCCAATTGCTGATCTGAAGCTGGGCAACTCCATCCTCCATAGCAGCCTTGGCCACCGCTGGCGCTACACAGGTAATCAACCGGGGATCCATCGGCTTTGGAATAATGTAATTGCGACCAAACACCAGGTTTTTCTCGTTGTAAGCCATGTTCACAATATCTGGAACATTCTTTTTTGCTAAATCAGCCAGCGCATGCGCTGCTGCCAATTTCATATTTTCCGTGATTTTTTTTGCTCGAACATCCAATGCGCCCCTGAAAATGTAGGGAAAACCCAGTACATTATTTACCTGGTTCGGATAATCGGTCCGGCCCGTCGCCATGATTAAATCTTCGCGCACACTGATGGCATCCTCGTAGCTGATTTCCGGAACTGGATTGGCCAGAGCAAACACAATAGGATCTGGAGCCATCGAACGAATCATATCTTTGCTCACCAAATTACCTGCCGATAGTCCAAGAAAAACATCGGCATTGACCATCAGATCTGCTAAGGTCGCATCCATCGGATACTGCCGGGTAGCAAAAGGCCTTAATGATTTATCCAAATGAGCACGATCCGGGTGCAACAACCCATCTTTATCGTACATCACCACGTTTTCAGGCCGAACTCCTACTTGCAGGTAGAGTTTTACGCAAGAAATAGCGGCAGCACCCGCACCGCAAACCACCAGCCGGATCGCCTCCGGCTTTTTTCCAACCACTTCAAGGGCATTAAGCAGGGCAGCACTCGAAATAATTGCCGTGCCATGTTGATCATCGTGCATCACGGGGATGGACATTTCTTCCCGCAGACGCTCCTCAATTTCAAAGCACTCCGGAGCCTTGATATCCTCTAGATTGACCCCGCCAAAAGTGGGCTCTAATAGCTTAACTGTCTCGACAAATTTATCTACATCCTTTGTGTTGATTTCTATATCGAACACATCTATATCCGAGTAAATCTTGAACAACACCGCCTTACCCTCCATCACGGGTTTGGAAGCCTCCGGGCCAATATCTCCAAGCCCCAAAACAGCCGTTCCATTCGTGATCACCGCCACAAGATTCCCTTTCGCAGTATACTTGTACACATCCTCCCGATTGGCAGCAATTTCCAGACAGGGCTCCGCCACACCGGGAGAGTAGGCTAGTGAAAGGTCACGTTGATTTTCGGTTTCCTTTGTAGGCACAACCGCAATTTTACCAGGCCGGCCTTTAGCGTGGTATTCCAGGGCATCCTCCTTGCGAATCTTCTTTTTACTCATGGTGTTAAATACGTGTTAGGAAGCGCGAAGATACTGCATTGAGCGGTATTCCGGCTATCCTATGCAACCTACCTACTCGATCGTTGATGTGGGTACTTTCCTGCCAGAGCTGGGCTTCCAAAAAAAATGCAGGTACATCCAACCCATCATACTAAAAAAAGCAGCAAATAAAAACACAGTTGGCATCCGCTCTACCTGACTACCAAAATACCAACCACTAAAAAAAGCACCTGCCCCAATTGCAATTTCCAAGGCAATGTACATCGTAGCCAAGGCCCTCCCCCGTTGATGCGGCGCGCTCAAATCAACCGTCCAGGCATTGATCGCTGGCGAAAATATGCCATTCCCAAAACCAAACAGAATCCCTCCCAAACAAAACACCCAAAATTGATCCGCAAAAGCCATTAATACCATAGAAAACGCCAGGACCCATGCTGATACTTTTAATACAGGCACCCTCCCTACCCGGTCCGATATACGTCCCGCAAAAATTCGGGTCGAAGCGCTGGACAAGGTAAAAATAGCAAAAAACGTCCCTCGGTTACTTACTCCCAGGTGATCACTCAAATCAGGGACCATCGTCAACACAACCCCATAACAGACGTAACAAAAAACCATCACAATGCCCGCAGGAAGGGCCGCAGGATCGTACAAATCCTCCTTACCAATCCGCATTAATCGCCAAGAAAAAGGCCGAGGAGTCACCAAGGTCTCC
>Ga0315900_10005584_pt1 | contig 17231 bp, 13 predicted proteins | sample LakEriMetagenome_FD_203521 | JGI IMG/M metagenome (GOLD analysis project Ga0315900, IMG submission 203521) | Freshwater fungal communities from buoy surface, Lake Erie, Ohio, United States - Buoy 12 MA114 | ecosystem: Environmental > Aquatic > Freshwater > Lake > Lake biofilm | place: USA: Lake... | reverse complement strand
CCCTCGCCTGCACCCGCGCCCAGGTCCGCGCCGGTTTCGATCAGCGCGCCGCACACGGCGGTGCCGAACAGCACGATGCGCAAGGTGATCGCGCGGCGGCTGTCGGAATCGAAGCAGACCGTGCCGCATTTCTACGTCTCGATGGATATCGAGATCGACGCGCTGCTGAAGCTGCGCGCGCAGCTTAACGCGGCCTCACCCAAGGATGGGCCGGGTGCCTTCAAGCTCTCGGTCAACGACCTGGTGATCAAGGCCGCCGCGGTCACGCTGCGGCGCTTCCCCGCGGTGAACGCGACCTGGACCGAGGATGCGATCCTTCAGTACCACGACGTCGATATCTCGATCGCCGTGAGCATCCCAGAGGGCCTGATCACGCCGATCATCCGCCGCGCGGACCAGCAGGGCCTGGCCTCGATCAGCAACCAGATGAAGGACCTCGCCGCGCGGGCCAAGGCGGGCAAGCTGAAGCCCGAGGAATTCCAGGGCGGCGGCTTCTCCATCTCCAACATGGGCATGTATGGCGTGCGCGACTTCGCGGCCATCATCAACCCGCCCCAGGCCGGCATCCTCGCGGTTTCGGCCGGTGAGCAGCGGCCCGTGGTGAAGGATGGCGCGCTCGCCATCGCCACCGTGATGACCTGCACGCTCAGCGTCGATCACCGCGTGGTGGATGGCGCACTCGCCGCCGAGTGGATCCAGGCCTTCAAGCGGATCGTCGAAGAGCCGCTGTCGTTGATGCTGTGAGCAGCGCCTTCTCACTCCGCGACGCGACAGAGGCGGACCTGCCGGAGATCCTCCGGCTGGTCCAGGCACTCGCGGAGTATGAGAAGCTGCTGCACGAGGCCGTGGGGACGGAGGCCGATTTCCGCGCCGCCCTCTTCGGCCCGAACCCCACGGTGTTCTGCGTGCTGGCCGAGATCGAGGGCCGGTCGGTGGGCCAGTGCATCTGGTTCCCGAACTTCAGCACCTTCACCGGCCGGCATGGGCTGTATGTCGAGGATGTCTTCGTCGAGCCCGCGCATCGCGGCAAGGGCATCGGCGAGGCCTTCTTCCGGCACTGCGCCGCCATCTGCATCGCGCGTGGCTGGATGCGCATGGAGTGGCAGGTGCTGGACTGGAACGAGCCCGCGATCGCCTTCTACCGCAAGATCGGCGCGCGGGGCATGGATGAGTGGCGCGTGCAACGCGTGACGGGTGCGGCGCTGGCCGCGCTCGCCGAAGCGAAGGGATGACGGCGATGGCCGAGCAATTCGACCTGGTGGTGGTGGGCGGTGGCCCCGGCGGCTATGTGGCGGCGATCCGCGCAAGCCAACTCGGCATGAAGACGGCGCTGGTAGAGCGCGAGAATCTCGGCGGCATCTGCCTCAACTGGGGCTGCATCCCCACCAAGGCGCTGCTGCGCGCCTCCGAGATCAACCATCTGCTGCACACGCTCGACGCCTATGGCTTCGCCGCGGACAACATCCGCTTCGATTTTGCCAAGGTCATCAAGCGTTCGCGCGGCGTGGCGGCGCAGTTGTCGGGCGGCGTGAAGCACCTGATGAAGAAGAACAAGGTTTCCGTCTTTGACGGCCACGGCAAGCTTGCCGGCGGCGGCAAGGTCAGCGTCACAAAGGACGGCAAGGCCGTTGCGGAGATCGCGGCCAAGCACATCATCCTCGCCACCGGCGCCCGCGCCCGCGTGCTGCCGGGGATGGAGCCGGATGGCAAGCTCATCTGGTCCTACCGCGAGGCGATGACGCCCGCCGCGCTGCCCAAGAAGCTCATCGTCATGGGCTCGGGCGCCATCGGCTCCGAATTCGCGAGCTTCTACCTGAACATGGGCTCGGACGTGACGCTGATCGAGGTGATGGATCGCATCCTGCCCGTGGAGGACGCCGAGATCTCCGGCTTCGTCCACAAGGCCTTCACCAAGCAGGGCATGAAGATCCTGACCGGCGCGCGGGTCCAGGGCCTGCGCAAGGGCGCGGACAGCGTCACCGCCATCGTCGAGGCCGGCGGCAAGGTGCAGGAAATCACCGCCGACCGGCTGATCTCGGCGGTCGGCATCGTCGGCAATGTCGAGGATCTCGGCCTCGAGGGCACGGCCATCAAGGTGGACCGCACCCATGTGCTGACCGACGCCATGGGCCGCACCGGCGAGCCGGGTGTCTATGCCATCGGCGACCTCACCGGCCCGCCCTGGCTGGCGCACAAGGCGAGCCATGAGGCGGTGATCTGTGTCGAATCCATCGCCGGGCTGCACCCGCATGCGATGGACGTGCTGAACATCCCCGGCTGCACCTATTGCCGCCCGCAGGTCGCCTCCGTGGGCCTGACCGAGGCGCGCGCGAAGGAACTCGGCCATGAGGTGCGGGTGGGCCGCTTCCCCTTCATCGGCAATGGCAAGGCCATCGCCATGGGCGAGCCCGAGGGCTTGGTGAAGACCGTATTCGACGCCAAGACCGGCGAATTGCTCGGCGCGCACATGGTCGGGCCGGAAGTCACGGAGATGATCCAGGGCTACGGCATCGCCCGCACCCTGGAATCGACCGAGGCGGACCTCATGCACACCGTCTTCCCGCACCCCACGGTCAGCGAGACGATGCATGAGTCGGTGCTTGATGCTTACGGCCGGGTGATCCACATCTAGCCTTATGAACACGCGCGTCGAGATCGATCACCGCAAATCCGGGTCCGAACGGCACCCGGAGAAAGCCGCGCGGCCGGACAACCCCATCCAGCGCAAGCCCGCCTGGATTCGCGTCAAGGCGCCGACCAGCCCGGTCTACCGTGAGACGCAGGCGCTGATGCGCGCCAACAAGCTGGTCACAGTGTGTGAGGAAGCGGCCTGCCCGAACATCGGCGAGTGCTGGTCGCAGCGCCACGCCACCATGATGATCATGGGCGATACCTGCACGCGCGCCTGTTCCTTCTGCAACGTCATCACGGGCATGCCCAAGGCCCTCGACGCCGATGAGCCGCGCCGCGTGGCCGATGCGGTAGCCAAGCTTGGCCTGCGCCATGTGGTGATCACCAGCGTCGATCGAGACGACCTCGCCGATGGCGGCGCCGAGCACTTCGCCCAGACCATCCGGGCCCTGCGCGAAGCGGCGCCCGAGACCACCATCGAGATCCTCACCCCCGATTTCCTGCGCAAGGATGGCGCGCTGGAGGTGGTGGTCGCCGCGCGCCCGGACGTGTTCAACCACAATCTCGAGACCGTGCCGGCGCTCTATCCCACCATCCGGCCCGGCGCGCGCTACTACCACTCGCTGCGGCTCCTCGACCGCGTGAAGCAACTCGACCCCTCCATCTTCACCAAATCCGGCATCATGGTCGGCCTGGGCGAAAAGCGGATCGAGGTGCTGCAGGTGATGGACGATCTGCGCAGCGCCGAGGTGGATTTCCTCACCATCGGGCAGTATCTCCAGCCCACCGTGAAGCACGCCGCCATCGACCGTTTCGTCACGCCCGAGGAGTTCGAGGACTACGCCCAGGCCGCGCGCGGCAAGGGGTTCCTGCTCGTCTCCGCCACGCCGCTGACGCGCAGTTCCTACCACGCGGATCGCGATTTCGCGGCGTTGCGGGATGCCCGGAACGCGAAGCTGAAGGCGGCCTGAGCGCGCCATGCCGACGCACGCCGAGAAGCGCATCCTGCCCTTCACCGAGGAACAGCTCTTCGACATGGTGGCCGATGTGCGCCGCTATCCGGAGTTCCTGCCTTGGTGCGTCGGCGCGCGCATCATCAGCCGCACCGATGAAGAGCTGATCGCGGACCTCACCGTCGGCTTCAAGATGTTCCGCGAGACCTTCCGCAGCCAGGTGCTGCTGACGCGCCCGAGCCATGTGCATGTGCGCTACCTGACGGGCCCCTTCCGCTACCTGAACAACCATTGGCGCTTCCGGCCCGTCCCCGGCGGCACCGAGGTCGATTTCTTCGTCGATTTCGAGTTCAAGTCGCGCCTGTTGCAGACCGTGATCGGCACCGTCTTCAACGAGGCGGTGCGCCTGATGGTGCGCGCCTTCGAACGCCGCGCGGGCGTGCTCTACCGCCGCAGCGTGCCCCCCGCGACCGCCCCGGCGACACCCGCGCCCACCGCCTGAGCGGCCACTTCGCGCTTGAAATTCGTCGTGCGGCGGGTCCAGCATCCCTGAAATTGCGCAAGGGATGGAGGAAGCATGAGCGGGTTCCTGACCGAGGACGACCTCGCGCGCTTGCAACCGGCCGATGAGGCCATGTTCCCCTCGCCGATTCCGACGCAAGTCGTCGCCTCCGACGAGTTCTGGCCCACGCCGCAGAATGAGCGCCAGAAGCGCGTCGAGGCGCGGATCAAGGACATGGCGGATGACCTCGGCGCGAAGCAGGGCCTCGGCCGGCGCCGCTTCCTGCAATCCGCCGCCGGCATGGCCGCCGCCTTCCTCGCGATGAATGAGGAATACGGCCCGCTCTACGGCGTCTCGAAGGCCGAGGCGCAGACGCCGGGCGTGGCGGATGCGCGCGCCGCCGCGCTGCGCGACCAGTTCATCATGGATGTGCACACGCATTTCCTGCGTCCCGACACAAGGCTGATGACCTTCGTGGAGGCGCGCCGCAATGTCGGCCGCGCGGGGTGGAACCCGCAACTCGTCGGCGTCGAGCAGACCATCGAGATGCTGATGGAAGCGAACTGGTTCAAGGAGATGTTCCTCGACAGCGATACCAAGGTCGCGCTCGTCAGCGGCTCGCCCAGCGAGGATCCGCGCGACTGGTTCCTGACCAACGACATGAAGTTCGATGCGCGCAAGCGCGTGAACGACGCCGCCGGATCGCGCCGCGCCATGTCGCACGCCATCTTCACCCCCGGCCAGCCCGGCTGGATGGAGGAGGTCGAGCGGTGCATCGAGCAGCTCGATCCCGATAGTTGGAAGGGCTACACGGTCGGCGACAACACCAACAAGCACCTCGCGCAGCATCCCTGGCGCATGGATGACGAGAAGCTGCTCTACCCCTTCTACGAACGCATCCAGCGCGCGGGGAAGAACATCGTCTGCGTGCACAAGGGGCTCTACCCGCAGCAGGTGACGGACCGCTTCCCCCACCTCGTGCCCTATGCGGGCGTCGATGATGTGGGCAAGGCGGCGAAGGATTGGCCGGGCATCCACTTCGTCATCTACCACTCCGCCTATCGTTGGACCGGCGGCGGGGGCGCGGGCATCGGCGTGGAGCAGTTCCGCCGCACCGGGCGCGTGGACTGGACGACCGACCTGGCCGAGATCCCGAGCAAGTTCGGCGTCAACAACGTCTATGGCGATCTCGGGCAGATCTTCGCGCAGACCACGGTGATCGAGCCGGGCCTCTGCGCCGCGCTGATGGGCACGCTGATCCGTGGCCTTGGCGCGGACCATGTGGTCTGGGGCACGGATGCGGTCTGGACCGGCTCGCCGCAATGGCAGATCGAGGCGCTGCGCCGGCTGGAAATCCCCGAGGAGATGCAGCGCCAGCACGGCTTCGCGCCCCTCGGCCCCGCCGATGGCCCGGTGAAGACCGCGATCTTCGGCGGCAATTCGGAGAAGATGTACCGATATGACCGCCGCCGTGCGGGGCTCGAGAGCGACGGAGTCGCGCGCGCCAAGGCCGAATACGCCGCGCGCGGCGAGGGCCGCAGCAACCTCGCCTATGGCTATGTGGTGCGCGATCCGCGGGGCGAGACGATCGTGTAGGGGTTAGAACAGGATCAGCCCCGCAATTCCCCCGGCGGCGAGCGCCCAGAGCGGGCTCGCCTCCGTGCGCCACACGAAGACCGCCGCGGCGGCGACCAGGCCGAGGCTGATCGCGTCCCCCCCGGCCGTCTCCGCCATTATCAGGCCCGAGGCCAGGATCAGCCCGATCGCCACCGGCACCAGCCCGCCGCGCACCGCCTTCACCCAGGCCCGTCCCGCCAGCCGGTCCGCCAGCCCGCCGACCCAATAGGCGAGGATCCAGGCCGGCGTGACGATGCCGATCATCGCTGCCGCCATGCCCGCCGCGCCGGCGATCACCCAGCCGAGTGCGGCCGAGACCAGGATGTTCGGCCCCGGCGCGGCCTGCGACAACGCATAGACTTGGCCGAAGGTCGCGCTGTCCATCCAACCGCGCACCTCCACCAATTGCCGGTGCATCTCCGGCACGATGGCATTCGCCCCGCCCACCGCCAGCAGCGAGAGCGTGGCGAAGGTCAGCAGCAGGCCGAGGACCACGCCGCTCATCGGGCGAGCCGCCGCCAGGCCGCCCACATCGCGACCGGCCCCAGCCCGAGCACGATCAGCGGCAAAGGCAGGCGCAGCCAGGCTGCGCCGGCGGTGGCGAGCAGCCCGATCACGATCGCCTCGGGCGGCGGTTTGAGTTTGCCTGCCATCTTCAGCGCCGTGCCGATCACCATGCCGGCCGCCGCCGCCGCGATGCCGTGCAGGAAGGGCGCGGCGGCCGGCTCATCCCCGAAACGGTCATAGAGCAGCAGCAGCCCCGTCAGCAGCAGCAGCGGCACGGCATAGAAGCCCCCGCTCGCCGCCAGCGCGCCGGTCAGCCCGTGGAAACGCCGGCCGATCATGACGGAGGTGTTGCCCACATTCGGCCCCGGCAGCACCTGCCCGGCGGCGAGGATTTCGGCATAGTCGCGCTCGCTCAGCCAGCGCCGGCGCTCGACGATCACGCTGCGGGCGAGGGCGGCCGCGCCGCCGAAGCCGAACAGGCCGACCTCGGTGAAGGCCAGGAAGAGTTGCAGGCGGGTGGGGGGCGGGGCGAGCTCGGACATGTGGCGAAGGTTCGGGCCAACGCCGCGCGCAGACAAGCCGGCCCCTATCGCCCGTGGCCCGCTTTGGCATAGTGCGGGCAGATCGCAGGAGACGTCGCCTTGGCCAGTTCCGAATTGTCGCAGACCACGCTGCACTTCACGCCGAAGGCGCCCGATGCGTCGCTGCCGCCGGTGCGGGTGAACCTCTATTCCGATACGCAGACGCGCCCCTCGGCCGCGATGCTCGACGCCATGATGCGCGCCCCCTGCGGCGACGAGCAGAATGGCGACGACCCGTCCGTGAACGCGCTCTGTGAGCGCATGGCCGCGCTGATGGGCAAGGAAGCGGCCGTGTTCATGCCTTCGGGCACCATGTGCAACGTCGCTGCCACGCTCACCCATTGCCGGCCGGGCGATGAGATCCTGGCGCATGAGACGGCGCATATCCTGACCAGCGAGGGTGGCGCCCATGCCGCCCTCGGCGGCTTCCAGATCCTGCCGCTGAAAGGCGCGCGCGGGATGTACGCGCCGGAGGAACTGCGCGCGCATATCCGCGGCAAATCGCGCCACACGCCGCCGCAGGCGCTGGTCGAGGTCGAGCAGACGGCGAACATTGGCGGCGGTGCCGTCTGGCCCAAGGCGATGCTGGATGAGATCGCTGCCATCGCGCATGACCACGGCATGGCGACCCACATGGATGGCGCGCGGCTGATGAATGCCTGCGTCGCTGCCGGCATCCCGGCCGCCGAGATGACGGCGGGCTGGGACAGTGTCTGGCTCGACTTCACCAAGGGGCTCGGCGCGCCGCTGGGCGCGGTGCTCTGCGGCTCGGCCGAATTCATCGACACGGCCTGGCGGTGGAAGCAGCGCCTTGGTGGGGCGATGCGCCAGGCCGGCATCTCCGCCGCCGGGTGCAGCTATGCGCTGGATCACAACATCGATCGCCTGGCCGATGACCATGCGAACGCCAAGGCGTTGGCGCGCGGCCTCGCGCAGATCCCCGGCGTGGTGGTCGAGACGCCGGACACGAATTTGGTGTTCTTCGACGTCACCGGCACCGGCCTCGCCACCGCCGAGGTGGTGCGCCGCGCACGGGCCGAGGGCGTGCACCTGTCCATGCTCGGCGGGCGCATCCGCGCCTGCACGCATCTGGATGTCAGCGCGGCGATGATCGACGACGCGCTCTCGGTACTGCGCGCGGCGATCGCGCGCGGCTAGGCGTCAGGCCGCGTCGCTCAGCACATGGATGACGCGGCCCGCCAGCATGCCGCGCACCTTGGCGGCATAGGCGACCATGTGCGGCGCCGCGCCATGCGCGCGGAAGGTGGCGAGGCTCGACCATTTCTCGATCACCATGAAGGTGTCGGGGCCGAGCGGCGTCTGCGGCGCGCCGATGCCCTCGGCGTCGATGACGGGGCTGTATTCGATGCAGCCCTCCTCGGCCAGCACGGCCGGCATGTTGGCGCGGAAGATGTTGAGCATCTCCTCCCGCATGCCGGGCTTGGCGGTGAGGATGGCGATGATGTGCAGCATGCGGGGCGTTCCTTCTGGCCGATCAGGCAAGGTTAGGCGCGCCGCCGTCGCCGCGCTATGCCGCGCGCCGCAGCACGCCCCCGTGATAGGCAGCGACATGCGCGTAGAGCGCGCGGTCCTCCTGCGTCACCTCCAGCAGCGCCGCGCAGGTCGCGCTGTCGAGGGTGATGCGGCCCTGGCCTTGGGTCACGTTCTCTCGCCCCATGACCGGTGGGGGCAGGTCCAGCCAGCCGGCCACGGCGCGGCCCAGCACCGCGATGTTCGGCGTGGTCGCGACCATGGCGTAGCGCGATTCCAGGATCGGGATGGCGGCGGCAGCGGTCGCCGCGCCGGTGAGTTGCCGGCAGGCCTGCCCCGCCAGCCGCGCGCCGGACCGCTCGACGAAATCGGCGAAGCCGAGGTCGCGGAACTCGGCGTGCAGCGGGTGTGCTGCCCAGGTCGCCATGTAGTTGAAGGCGGAGAGCAGCCGCGCCACCGGGTCGCGCAGCAGCGCCACGAAGCGCGCCTCGGGCCGCGTGCGGGGCAGCGCCTCCGCCAGGCTCACATGCCCGCCGATGAAGCTGTAGCGCGCGAGGCCCTCTGCTGATTGCGCCAGGAAGGCGGTGCGCTCGGCCTCATCGCCGATGCGCAGCACACGGCCGGGCGGCAGGCCGGCGGCGATGGCCGCCTGCAGGCTCATGCCCCCGACCTTGGGCAGGTGGATGAAGACGATTTGCGCGCCCGGGCGGGCGCGGGTGACACGAACTGCGCACATGCCCCCAAGATGGGGAGCCAGGCGCCCTAAGTCACCGGGCCGGCCCGCCGCGTGGGCCGCCATTCGCGTCGCGGATTGGCCATCGCATAGACCACCAGCCCGAAGCCGATCACCCAGATCAGCCCCGCAACCACCGGCCGCCAGCGCTGCACGAAGCTCGGCTCGCCCGGGCTGGCGGCGGCCGGGGCGGGCGCGGCCGTGGGCGCGCTGAGCGGGGTGAAGGCGGCGGCGGGCGGGGTCGGCAGGGGGGTGGCCTGCCAGGCCAGCGCCACGCCCGCGGCGCCGATCAGCGCCACATCGCCGCGGTCGAGCAGTGGCGGCGCGGTGGTGAGCGCCGGCGGCGTGGCCGGTGCGCGCAGCCACAGGCCGGGCTGGCCCGCGGCCTCGATGATCTGCGCCGCCCAGATCCGCTCGATCCCGCCCAGTTCCAGCACGCGCCGGCTGGCGACCTCACGCAGTTCCAGCCGGCCGGGCTCTAAGCGCAGCGGCGGCGCGCTGCCCTCGGGCGGCAGGGCGGTGAGGGAGAGGAAGGGACCAACCGGCCGTGCCGGCTGCGTCGGGTCCTGCAGCGTGACGCGGATCGGCGTGCCCGGTGGGGCGAGCCGGCGCAGCAGCCACAGCGCGGGGCCGAGGCTCTCGGCCGGCGCCACGCCGCCCGGCGCATCCAGGATCACCTCCACCCCGGCCGCATAGGCCGGCGGCAGGTCCAGGAATTGCCGCGCCATGCTGGCTGGCGCCAGGCGCAGGCTGCTCTCGGGCAGGAGCTGCGCCGGGCCGCCGGGGCCGGCCTCGCGGTGCAGGGTGATGCGGATCTGGTTGTCGAAGCCGAGCAGCAGCGGTGGGATCGGCAGGGCGAAGCGCAGCCGCCCCTCGGCCGGTACGGGCAGGGCGCCGAGCACCACCTCGTTCAGCGTTACCGCGGCGTTTGCGCGGCTGCCGGGCGGGGCATGCAGCGCCACGTCCAGCGTGCGCGGCGCCGTGCCGGAAGGCAGGTCGCGCATCGAGAAGCCGAGCCGCCATTCGGCGCGCGGGCCCTCCTGCGGCGGGAGGGCCGGGAAGGGCAGGGTGGCCGGCGGCGGCGCGGGCTCCTGCCGCGCCACATGCAGGCCGGTGCCGCCGAGCACGCCGCGCCAGGGGCTCTCCAGCAGTCCGGCGCTGCGCTCGGCCATGGCGCCACCCAGCAACAGCACCGGCACATCGGCGATGCGCCGCACCTCGGCCCCCTGCACGGGGGCGCCGACCACGACCGTCCCGGTCTCCCACACCCGCGACCCACCGGCGCCGGCGGCCGGGCCGGGCGGGGTGCCGGTGCCGAAACGGACCTCCCGACCCGTGGCGGCGAGGCCAAGCGCGATTCGCAGCGCGGCCGCCGCTTCCTCTGCCGGGACAGCGCCAGGGGCGACCACCACCAGCACGCGCGGCGGCAAAGCCGCGAGCAAGGTGGCGAGGCTCGGCGCCGTGCCGGGCAGGGGCAAAGCGAGGTGGCTGCCGGGCAGCAGCTTTGCCTGCGCGCCTGTCGGCGCCCCGATCTCGACCAGGCGCACCCGCACCGCGAGCGCGGCCGGGTTGCGCGCCGCATCCTCGGGCGGGATCAGCGCCTCGAAGCCCAGCCGCGTCGCGCCCTCGGCGAAGGCGAGCGCGCCGAGCAGCCGGCCATTCACGCTGACCTCCACCGCCTGGCGCCCGCCGAAGGGGGCGGTGAGCTCGGCTGTGAAGTTCAGCCGCACGCCCTGCAGGGGCAGCCCCGCGGGCAGGGGAAACAGGATGTCCTGCCCCGCCGTGTCGAAGCCGAGCCCGGCGGGCTGGCCGAGCTCCGCCAGGGTCAGCTGGCGCTGTACCGGGGGGGCGGGCAGGGGGGCCAGAGGCTCGATGGCGATGGGCGGCCGGGCGGTGGGCGCCGGGCGCGCGGGCGCCTGGGCCGGGCGCTGGGGGCGCTGTTGGGCAGCCTGCGCCAGCGCCTCACCGGCCAGCGGCAGGGCGCCCAGCAGCAGCAGCGCGGCGAGGCGCCCGGTCATTCAGTAGCCCCGCTCGGGCTCGGCGAGCAGCGGGAAGGCGGAATGGATATGCGCCTGCGTGACCGGTGCGGCGGCCGAGAGCATCGCCGGCGTCACCGCCGCGAAGCTGGTCGCACCCAGCAGGCCGAGGCAGGTCTGCACCTCATCCTCCAGCAATTCCAGCACGCGCCGTACGCCGGCCTCGCCATCCGCGGCCAGGCCGTAGCAGTAGAGCCGGCCGATGCCGACCAGCTCGGCGCCCAGCGCGATCGCCTTCACGAGATCCGTCCCCCGGCTGATGCCGCCATCCATCCACACCCGCGCGCGCCCGCCCACGGCCTGCACGACCTCCGGCAGCACGGTGAGCGAGCCGCGCCCATGGTCGAGCTGCCGCCCGCCATGGTTCGAGACATAGACCACCTGCACGCCATGCTGCACGGCGATCTCGGCGTCCTCGCCGCAGCCGATGCCCTTGAGGATCAGCGTGACGTTCGGGTGCACCTCGCGGAAACGGGCGATATCGGCCCAGGAGAGCGCGGCCTGGAAGTTCATGCCGGTGTTGCGGAAGCGCCAATGCTTGACGAAACGCTTGGCGATGTCGCGTTCGCGGCGCGAGTAATGCGCGGTGTCCACGGTGATGGCGAAGGCATCATAGCCGCTGTCCATGGCGCGCTTCACATAGTCGTCGATGAAGCCTGAATCGCCGCGCACATAGAGCTGGAAGACCTTGGGTCCCGGGGTCGCGGCGGCCGAGCCCTCGAGCCCCGGCTGCGTCACGGAGCTGACGATGATCGGCACGCCGAAAGCCGAGGCCGCGCGCCCCGCCGTGCCCGCGCCGCCAGCCTCGAAGCTGTCGAGCGAACCGACGGGCGCCAGCGCCACAGGCAGGCGGATGCGCTGCTTGCCGAGAAAGTCGCCGGTGCAGTCCACATTGCTCACATCGCGCAGCACGCGCGGGCGAAAGGCGACGGAATCGAGTGCGGCGCGGTTGCGGCGCATGGTGGTCTCGGTCTCGGTCGCGCCGACGAGGTAGTCCCAGATATTGGCGTTGAGCTTGAGCTTCGCGGCCTTCACCAGCTCATGCAGCGTCTGGTATTTCTGGGCGGCTTCATCGGACATGTGGCGGCGTTCCCCTCGATCGCGGGCGCAATTTGCGCCGCGTGCGCGCCGCTGTCAGCCCCAAGGGGCACGGTTGGTCGTGCGGATGGCCGCGAGGATGGCCTGGGCGCGCGGCAGCTGCGTCAGTTCCGCGACCGGCACGGCCAGGCGCTGGCGCCAATTCGGCCGCTCGCGATCCGTCCCCGGCAGGTTCACCGCCACGCTTTCGCCAGCGAGATCCTCGGCCTGGGCGAGCATGAGCGCGGAGGGCGTGCGCGCCACCAGCGCGTGGATCGCACCCGCCAGCGCATCGCTCATCGGGCTGTCCTGCGTTGTGCCCTCCGGCAGCAGCCCTTGCGCGGCGAGGGCTGCGAGCAGCGCGGCGCGGTCGGCGATGCGCGCCGCTTCCTCGCCGCCATTCAGCAGGCCAAGCGTGGCGCGTTCTGCCAGATCCGCCCCGCTCCAGAAGCCGGCGAGCGTCGGCAAATCATGCGTGGCGACGCAAGCGGCCGCACGGGCGGGCCAGTGTTCGGGCGGGGTGAAGCCCGCGCCTTGGCGCTCGAACCACAGCACGCGGTAGGAGAGCACCTCCGCCCCCTGCAACGCCGCGCCCATGCCCTCGGGCACCGTGCCGAGATCCTCGCCCACCACCAGGCAGCGCGCGCGCTGCGATTCCAGCGCGAGATGACCGAGCAGATCCTCGAAGGGCTGGGCGAGATAGGCGCCCTCGCTGCCCTTCGCCCCCTCGGGCACCAGGAAGAGCCGCTTGAGGCCAAGCACATGGTCGATCCGCAGCGCCGCGGCGTGGCGCATATTGGCGCGGATCAGCCGCGCGAAGCCGGCATGGCCGGTAGCCGCGCCGTGGCGCGGATCGGGCGGGGGCAGGCCCCAGACCTGGCCCTCGGCGGAGAAGGGATCCGGCGGCGCGCCGACCGAGAAGCCGGGCAGGAAGCGCATGTCGCCGGACCAGATCTCCGCCCCGTCGGGGGCGGCGCCCACGGCGAGGTCGCGGTAGAGCCCGGCTCCTGCCTGCCCAGCTTCCGCAAGCTGAGCATCCGCCAGCATTTGTGCGAAGGCGTGGAAGGCGACCTCCGCTTCCGGCGCGGTGGCGCTGGAGGGGTGGCGCTGGCCCGCGGGCCAGGTGCGGGAGTCGCTGCTGCCTTGCTGCGCGGCGATGGCGTTCCAGCGGCAGAAATTCTCCAGCGCCACGCCACCCTCGGCGCGAAACTGCGTGAGCGCCCTGCGTGCCGCATCGGGCAGCACGCCCCAGGCCGCGCGCAGCACGCGGGACTTTGCCGCCCAGACGGTGGCGTGATCGACACTGTCGCGCATGCGCAGCGCGGCGAAGATCGGTGCCTCGGCATCGAGTGCGGCGCGCACCATGGGCAGCTCCGCGACGAAGGGCAGTGCGGCGACGTCGAGGAAGATGGGGTCGAGGAAGCGCCGGTCGCTCGGGTGGTAGGGGCTGGCGCGCGAGCGGTCCGTGGGGAACAGCGCATGCGGCGGGCTGAGGCCGAGCAGCATCGCGCCCTGCGTCGCCGCATCGCGCGCCAACTCGCCCAGCGCCGTGAAATCGCCGATGCCCTGGTCATCCGCGCGCCGCAACGCATAGAGCTGCGCGGCGAAGCCGAAACGCCGCGCGCCATGATGCAGTCCCTCAGGCAGGAAGCAGCGCGGCGGCGTGATGGCGAGGTGGCACACAGCCTCAGGCGCGGCGGCGTCGCGCAGCGTGTAGCGGCCCTGTTCAAGGCTTGGCAGCGACACCAGCCGCTCGGCCCCGGCGCTGCCATCGGCGCGGATCACGCGGCGCGTGGTGCCGGCCTCGGGCGCGATGTCGAGGGTGCGTTCCTGCCCCGCCTCGTCGCGCAGCAGCAGGCGGATGGGCTTGTCCGCCAGCGCCATCGGCAGCAGCGCCACGCCATCACTGCGGCAGGTCAGCGAGGGCGGCAGGGCGCGCGGCGTCGCGAGCCGCGCGAGGCTGTCGCGCATGTCGCCCAGCGTCTCGGCCGGCAGATCGAGCGCGCCGAGCAGCGCACGCAGCGTATCCGGCGGCACGAGGTGGCGCTCGCCGGAGATGGCGTGCCAGCTCGTCGCGATGCCGGCCGCGCGCGCGAGTTGGCGCAGCGTCGCGGAATCGTCCTGCGCGCGCGGGCTGCGCGGCGTCTCGGCCAGCAGCAGCACGGCGCGGGCGGGCAGGGTATCGGGCAGGGCGCAGGCCTGCGGGTCGGCGCTGTCGGCGAGCAGCGCCCATTGCTGGCCCGGGCGCGGCGCAGGCAGGTGCAGGGGCTGCGCATCGCCTGCATTCAGCGCGACGACGCAGCGATCCTCGCCGGCCTGGAGCAGCATCAGCAGGGCGCGGCGGTTGGGATCGTCCCAGTCCTGGCCTTGCATCGCGCCACCATCAGCGCGCAGCCATGCCACATCGGGCTGGCCATCTTCATCGCCGGCGCCGGTGAGCGGGGTCGAACCATGCAGCGCGGGATGCGCGCGCCTCGCCGCGATAAGCCGCGCGGCGAAATCGACCAGCGCCGAATCCGCTGTGTCCCAGTCGAACCAGCTCAGCGCATTGTCCTGCGCATAGGCGTTGTTGTTGCCGCCCTGGCTGCGCCCGGCCTCATCGCCCATGTTGAGCATCGGCGTGCCGCGCGCGGTGAGCAGCGTGGCGAGCAGCGCGCGCATGTCGGCCGCGCGGCGCGCCTGGATGGCGGCGTCGGCACTCTCGCCTTCCGCGCCGTTGTTCCAGGAGTTATTGGCGTCCGTGCCGTCGCGGTTCTGCTCACCATTCGCGTGGTTGTGCTTGGCGGCGAAGGAGACGAGGTCGCGCAGCGTGAAGCCGTCATGCGCCGTGATGAAGTTCACGCTGTCGCTGGAAGGCCGCGCGCCGAAGGCGTCGGCCGAACCCGCGAGGCGCGTGGCGAGCGCACCCACCATGCCAGCATCGCCGCGCCAGAAGCGGCGCACATCGTCGCGGAAGCGATCATTCCACTCGCCCCAGCCGGCGGGAAAGCGACCCAGCTGGTAGCCATCGCGCCCGATATCCCAGGGCTCGGCGATGATCAGCTTCTCGCGCAGCACCGGGTCCTGGCGCATGGCGGAGAGCAGCGGCGCGGTTGTGTCGAAGCCATGCTCGCGCCGCGCCAGCGTGGTGGCGAGGTCGAGCCGGAAGCCATCCAGCCCCGCCTGCTCCGCCCAATGCCGCAGCGCATCCATGGCGAGGCGTAGCGGCCATGGGCGGTCGAGGGCGAGGGTGTTGCCGCAGCCGGCATCATTCACATAAAGCCCTGGCGCGTCGGGCATCAGGCGATGGAAGGCCGCGTTGGCGAGGCCCTTGAGGCTCAGCGTCGGGCCGAGATGATCGCCTTCGCCGGAGTGGTTGAACACCACATCCTGGATCACCGCGATGCCATCCGCCTGCAAGGCCGCGACGGCGTCGCGCACCTCCGCCATGCCGCCCGGGGCGAGGCGCGGATCGGGGGCGAGGAAGGCAACCGGGTTGTAGCCCCAGTAGTTGGACAGGCCGAGCGGCGGCAGATGCCGCTCATCGATCCAGGCGGCGGCGGGCAGCAGCTCCACCATTGTCACGCCGAGCCGCTTGAGATGCGCGCGCGCGGCCGGATGCGCGAGGCCGGCGAAGGTGCCGCGTAGCGCCTCGGGAATCGCCGGATGGCGCGCGGTGAAGCCGCGCACATGCAACTCATAGATCACCTGCGGCCCGGCCGGGGCAGGGCGATGCGTGGGCGGCAGCGGCGCGGTCAGAACCGCCTTGGGCAGGAAGGGCGCGCTGTCGGTCGCATCCGGCGTCTCGCCCCTGTCGAACAGCGCCGGATGCAGCGCGAAGGGGCGGTCGAGTGCGCGCGCCCAGGGGTCGATCAGGAGTTTGTTGGGGTTGAACCGATGCCCGCGCGCCGGGTCCCACGGCCCTTCCGCGCGCAGCCCACAGCGCGTTCCGATGGTGAGGCCCGCGACATGGGCGTAATGCACCGCGCCCTGCCGCTGGGGCAGGCGAAGCCGCGCGACTTCCCTGTCCTGGTCATCGAAGATGCAGAGCAGGATCGCAGTGGCATCCGGCGCCGGGATGGCGATGTTCGCACCGCCCGGCGCCAGCGTGACGCCAAGCGGCTCGGGCCTTCCGGCCTCAAGCCGCATGCGCGATGGCGTCCCGGTAGAGCGCCGCATAGCGCGCGGCGGAGCGTGTCCAGGACACATCGGCGCGCAGCGCATTCGCCTGGGTGCGCGCGAAGGCGTCGCGATCGCGCCACAGCGCCCCCATGCGCGCGATGGCGGCTTCCAGCATCTCCCGCGTGGTGGGCGAGAAATGCACGCCGGTGGCGCAGCCCTCGGCCAGCGCCATCTCATTCGCGTCGATCACCGTATCGACCAGCCCGCCGACATGCGCGACCAGCGGCAACGCGCCGTAGCGCAGCGCGCAAAGCTGCGCGAGGCCGCAGGGCTCGAAGCGGCTTGGCACCAGCATCACATCGGCGCCGCCATAGATCAGCCGCGCGAGACCCTCATCGAAGGCAATGACGCTGGCCACGCGGCCGGGATGCGCGAGCGCGGCATCGCGGCAGCCCTTCTCCAGCCCCCACTCGCCCGTGCCGAGGAAGACCAGCTGCGCGCCCTGTTCCATCAGCGTGTATTGCGCGCCCAGAATGAGATCCACGCCCTTCTGCCAGGTCAGCCGGCCGACAAAGGCGTAGAGCGGCGCGTCGGGATCGACGGTGAGGCCAAGCCGGCGCTGCAACTCGGCCTTGTTGGCCGCGCGCGGGGCGATGTCCCCGGCCTCGAAATTCGCGACCAGTGCCGGGTCCGTGCGCGGATCCCAGGCCTCGTCATCGATGCCGTTGAGGATGCCCGACAGCGCACCGGAACGGCCTCGCAACAAACCATCGAGGCCCATGCCGGCCTCCGGCGCGCGGATCTCGGCGGCATAGGTGGGGGAGACGGTGGTGATGCGATCCGCGTACCACAGCCCTGCCTTGAGGTAGCCAAGCGTGCCGAAATACTCGAGCCCGGCGAGGTCGAGCGCCTGTGGCGGCAGGCCGAGCACCGGGAAGAGCCCGATCGGAAATTTCCCCTGGAAGGCGAGGTTGTGCACGGTGAAGATCGAGGGCGGGCGCT
>Ga0315900_10005580_pt1 | contig 17242 bp, 13 predicted proteins | sample LakEriMetagenome_FD_203521 | JGI IMG/M metagenome (GOLD analysis project Ga0315900, IMG submission 203521) | Freshwater fungal communities from buoy surface, Lake Erie, Ohio, United States - Buoy 12 MA114 | ecosystem: Environmental > Aquatic > Freshwater > Lake > Lake biofilm | place: USA: Lake... | reverse complement strand
AGCGGCGCATGGATGCAAATTGGTACGGTGCTGTTTTATGGTGCCATCATGCTGGCGTTTGTTGGCCTGTTCATTCGCTATCTGGCCAACCCGCTGATGAACCGCATCGCGCATTCACCAGAGTTATTGATTACGTTTGCTATCGGCTGGGCGGCACTTCTCGCGGCGCTCGGCAGTCATTTCGGTTTCAGCAAAGAGCTGGGCGGGTTGCTCGCAGGCGTATCCCTTGCCTCCACACCGTTTCGTGAAGCGATTGTGGCGCGGCTTTCGAGCTTGCGTGATTTTCTGCTGCTGTTCTTCTTTATCGCGCTGGGCGCACAGCTTGATTTAAGCCTGCTGGGGGCGCAGGTGGTTCCGGCACTGCTGTTCTCACTCTTCGTGTTAATCGGCAATCCGCTGATCGTTATGGCGATCATGGGTCGTATGGGCTACCGCAAGCGCACCGGTTTTCTGGCAGGGCTTACCGTGGCGCAGATCAGCGAATTCTCGCTCATCTTCATGGCGATGGGCATGACGCTCGGCCATGTAAACGCCGAGGCGCTTGGGCTGGTGACGCTGGTCGGGCTGATTACCATCGCGCTATCGGTTTACATGATTACCTATTCGCATACGCTTTACCGTCTGCTGGAGCCGCTGCTCGATATCTTCGAGCGCAAAGTGCCCATGCGTGAAGAAGCCGAAGACCAGCGCAGTATGGAGCATAAGAGCTATGACGTGATTCTGTTCGGGCTGGGGCGCTACGGCTCGGCTATCGCGGAGCATTTACGCAAAGATAATCTTAAGCTGCTGGCGGTGGATTTTAACCCCGATGAGGTACGCAACTGGCGGGCGCTGGGTTTTGATGCTGTGTATGGTGATGCGTGTGATCATGAATTTATCGGCCACTTGCCACTGAAATCGGTGAAATGGGTCGTATCCGCCATGCCGCAGCATGATCTGGGGCTTACTCACGAAGACCCGCGTTTGGTGCTCATCGACGGACTAAAGCGTGAGAAATTTACTGGGAAGATTGCTGTTTCCACACAGCAAGCACATGAGAAAGAAGCATTAAAAACCAAGGGCGCTGATCTGGTGTTCCTGCCATTCCACGATGCGGCGGATCGTGCGGTGGAACGTATGCGGGAGGCATCGTCATGAAAATCCTTGTATTCAATGCGGGCAGTTCCAGCCTGAAATTCGGCGTGTTTGACATGAGCACCCCCGATAGCCGCGTGTTTAAGGGCGAATTTGAAGGATTTAAGAAAGGCACTTGCACCCTGCATTATCGCACAGGTGGCGAGCAAGGTACGCAGCAGAAACGCAATGAATCTCTGGATACAGTGGAAGATGCGATTGTTCGTGTGCCGGAGATTTTGCAAGAGTTCGGTTTTGCAGATTTCGATGCGGTGGGGCATCGTGTGGCGCATGGCGGCGAGCGATTCCATGATGCCACGCTGATTGATGCGGAGGTATTGAAACATATCGAAGGTTGCACACCGCTTGCCCCGTTGCATAACCCCGCCAACCTGAAAGCCATCACCATCAGCCGCGAGCTATGGCCGAATCTGCCGCAAATCGCGGTGTTCGATACCGCGTTCCACCACACGATTCCTGACCGCGCTACCACCTATGCCGTGCCGAAGGAATGGCGCGATAAGGGGCTGCGACGTTACGGCTTTCACGGCACATCGCATAAATATGTGGGGCTGCGCGTCGCACGTGAACTCGGAAAACCCGTCACGGATTTACAGATTATCAGCTGCCATCTTGGTAATGGCGCAAGCGTGTGCGCGATCAATCGCGGCTTTTCGATTGATACTTCGATGGGCATGACCCCACTGGAAGGACTGGTGATGGGCACGCGCTCCGGCGATGTTGACCCCGGCATGTTCACCTATCTGGCGCGGGAGTTGGGCTTAAGCGTCGAAGAGATCGAACGCCAGCTTTATGCGAATAGCGGCCTGAAAGCACTAGCCGGAAGCCATGATTTGCGCGAGGTGGAGCAAAAAGCCGCCGAGGGTGATGCAGATGCCCAGCTTGCGATTAACGTCTATGCCTACCGCGTGCGGAAATATATTGGCGCGTATGCTGCGGCAATGGGTGGCGTGGATGTGATTGCGTTTACCGGTGGCATTGGTGAAAACTCTGCCTCCATGCGTCGCCGTGTGTGTGATAAGTTCGAGTTTCTGGGGCTGCATCTTGATGACGACAAAAATCAGGCTGTGAAGCTGAAAGGCTTTGAAGCGCCGCAAGTGCAAAGTTTTGATTCGCGCATTAAAGTCATCGTCACGCAAACCTGCGAACAGCTAATGATCGCGCAGGAAGTAAAATACTTAATGGCGCAGCGTGATAATCTGCAAGAGCAGAAATGGCATATCCCTGTGGCAGTTTCCGCCCGCCATGTGCATCTCTCGCAGGAAGCGGTGGAAGCGCTGTTTGGTAAAGGTCATCAGCTCACAAAAATGCGTAGCCTTAGCCAGACAGAGGGCTGGGCAGCAGAGGAGTCGGTGGAAGTCATTGGTCCCAAGGGTTCGTTCAAAACCGTGCGCGTGCTTGGTCCCACCCGCACACACACCCAAATCGAAGTCTCAAAAACCGACACCTTCACACTGGGCGTGGAAGCGCCCGTACGTCCCTCTGGCAAGCTGGAAGGCACGCCAAGAATAAAACTGCGCGGCACGGCAGGAGAAATTGAAACCAACGGCCTGATTATCGCCGCCCGCCATATCCATATGAGCCCGCAAGATGCCGTAAAAATGGGCGTAAAAAACGGTGATTATGTGGATGTGAAATTGGGTGATGGTGATCGCAGCGTATCCTTCGCCAATACGCTGATCCGCGTGAAGGAAGGCTACGTCACCGAAATGCACATCGACACCGACGAAGCCAATGCCGCCGGTATCGCCTTTACCACCAAAGGGGAACTGGTGATGAATGAAACACGCGGCGAAGCCGATATTGTGGCCAAGAAGAATATGGAACTCAATGGGAGGAAGGCTGCATGAGTATGTTAGCGGGAAAGAAAGGTCTGGTTGTTGGCATCGCCAATGAACACAGCATTGCATGGGGGTGTGCCAAGGCGTTCCGCGACCATGGTGCGGAGATTGCCGTGACCTACCTGAATGATAAAGCAAAACCCTATGTGCAGCCACTTGCAGAGAAGCTAAATGCGCCGATCTGCATGAAGCTGGATGTGACACAGCCAGCCGAGCAAGAAGCGCTGTTTGCCGCGATTGCCGAAAAATGGGGCAAGCTCGATTTCCTACTACATTCCATCGCCTTCGCGCCGAAGGCGGATCTACAAGGGCGCGTGGTGGATAGTTCAAGCGCTGGGTTTTCTCAGGCAATGGATGTTTCCTGCCACTCGCTGATGCGCCTTGCCAAAGCAGCTGAACCGCTGATGAAAGACGGCGGTTCCATCCTCACCATGAGCTATTATGGCGCGGAAAAAGTCGTCACGCATTATAACTTGATGGGTCCCGTGAAGGCAGCACTGGAGGCCAGCGTCAAATATCTGTCCTCGGAACTGGGAGCGCAGCATATCCGCGTCAATGCGCTCTCTACCGGTCCGGTCAAAACCCGTGCCGCTTCTGGCCTCACCGATTTTGACAAGCTGATGGAAGCAGCCACCAGCAAAGCGCCCATGCACCAGCTGGTGACGCTGGAACAGATCGGTGAAATGGCGGCGTTTCTGGTTTCCGACAACGCCAAACAGGTCACTGGTCAGACGATCTATGTCGATGCTGGGTATAATGTGCGGGGGTAATTATTAACAAATTAAGAAAATAGGATATTGGCAATGCAAAACCCCTCTGAAATAAATTCTCTTCGCAAAGGTGTTTTGCCACGGCGCATTCGTGAGTTCATGGAAACGGAATCCGCCAGCGGCGTGGTGATGATTCTGTTTGCACTGCTCGCCATCATTGCTGCCAATTCTCCTTTCTCTGCGCTGTATAAAGATTTCGTATCCTCACCCATTTCGTTTGGCTTTAAGGATGCCGTCGTTGCCGAGCCGCTGAAGAATTGGGTCAAAGACATTCTGATGGTGTTTTTCTTCCTGTTTAATCATGCCCACCCTGAAACGATTCATGGTTGGGCGATTCCCTCGGCCACCGACATCGCCTTTGCGCTGGCGATTCTGGCGTTGCTGGGCAAAGGCATCCCACCCGCCATCAAGATATTTCTGCTGGCAGTAGCTATCTTCGATGATCTCGGTGCGATCCTCGTCATTGCGGCGTTTTACAACACGGGGCTTGCGCTCACGCCGCTATTGCTTGCAGCGCTAGGCATCGCTGCGCTTTTGTTACTCAATCGCGCCAAGATTGTTGTCATGACTCCCTACATGTTGCTTGGCGTGTTTCTGTGGTTCTGCTTCTATCACTCAGGCATTCATACCACACTGGCGGGAGTGATCGTCGGGCTGATGATTCCCATGCGCGACCCTGTCGATCCCAAAGATTCACCGCTCAATCGCTGTATGCACTTCCTGCATCCGTGGGTGAGCTTTATCGTATTGCCCATTTTTGCTTTCACCAGTGCTGGGGTTGATCTGAAAGGCCTGACTCTCGCCAGCTTCCTTGAGCCGCTGCCGCTCGGCATTGCGCTGGGGCTATTCATCGGCAAGCAGATCGGTATTTTTGGAACATCCTTTGTGTTGATTAAATCCAAGCTGGTGGCCATGCCTGAAGCTGCGAGCTGGAAGCATCTCTACGCTGTGTCAATCATTGCCGGTATTGGCTTCACCATGAGCCTGTTCATTGGAATGCTCGCATTCTCCGACCCGCATTTACAGGAAATGGTCAAAGTCGGCGTAATTAGCGGATCGCTCATCTGTATTGTATGGGGTGGCATTGTGCTAAAACTCGTGACAAGAAAAACAGGCTAACCAACTCGACTTATGGCGATGCTCATGGGACACTGACGGGACATTTGCTCACGAGAAAGGGCGATTTCTGACAAAACACTGCAAAATGAGAATCGTAACAAGCGTTTGATAGTTGGTGTTATATTGTGTTGCAACCGATTGTAATTTATGGTTTATATTAGCCTTGAAAACGGGTGAAGGTTGGAGGGTTTTAGAGTCGCCGAAAGGCAAATTTATGTGGAAGAGTGGCCGAGTGGTTTAAGGCAGCAGTCTTGAAAACTGCCGAGGTGGCAACGCCTCCGTGAGTTCGAATCTCACCTCTTCCGCCATCACCCAGTTCGAATGCAAAAAACGCCCATGGGACAATTCTGGGACGGTTGGGGAAAAATCACCACGAATGATGGCGAAAGCACGGTATGATGAAGTGGAAAAACAGAAATCTCCGAGAGCTTGCCCATATCGTTTGTGGTGATGCAGATCATTTCCGTTATAGATCAAGCAGCTACATCACAGAGTTCTTCGAGGATTGTGACCTTGACTATGTTCACGATGGATCAACACGATGGGCATGGGTAGCAAGCAGGCTAGAGGAAGTGTTGGCATTCCCGAGTTCTAATCCCACCGTTCCTCCGGATGCATTCATCAAAATCATTCGCTCTGCACTTGATAAGGGTGACGCGCAAGATGGAGATCCAGATAGAAGCAAAGCGCTGGCAGCATTGAACATAGTGTTGGCGCGAGAAGGCTGGGAGGCATTTTACGATGAGCATGGAATTGGACAGCTTCGTCATATAGCCACGAATACTATCGCGCAGATGGCCAACCCCCACCGACCAATGACGCCTTCGGAGTTAGAGCGCAGAGATCAACTGACCGCCTATCTTAATAAATGCTCAGAGGATGAGCTGATTGAAGAAATTCTGCTACCACTGTTTCGCCAACTAGGTTTCCATCGTATCACGGCAGCTGGACACAAAGATAAGGCGCTAGAATACGGCAAAGATATATGGATGAAATATACTCTTCCTACGCTCCATGTCCTCTACTTTGGCATACAGGCCAAAAAGGGCAAGCTGGACTCGGCCGGTGTTGGTAAAGATGGTTCCGCCAACGTCGCAGAAATACATAATCAGGTAAATATGATGCTTGGCCATGAGATATTCGACCCAGAGCTAAGTCGACGTGTGCTCGTTGACCATGCATTTATTGTTGCGGGTGGCGAAATTACGAAGCAGGCGCGCAACTGGATTGGTAATAAACTCGATGCTACTAAACGGTCGCAAATTATGTTTATGGATCGCGAAGACATCCTCAACCTATTCATCGTTACGAATCTTCCGTTGCCAAAAGGCGCATTACCTCCAGCCCCAGCTTTGGATATATTAGATGAGGAAATACCGTTCTAAGAATTGTCCCGCAACGATACGCCAAATCACAACCACCTGATACCAATGCGATAATTGCAACATTCATCCGTGTTCTAACATTAGAGCGTTGCACAATGCCGCCATGTTTTGTAGTCTTTCGGAATGAGAGGCAAATGGCATGGCAACCATCGAGACGAGGCAAACGCCTGACGGCAAAACCAGCTACCGCGTGAAGATTCATATTCGCGGGTTTCCCTCTCAGTCGGCCACGTTCGAGCGCAAGACCGATGCCCGCCAATGGGCACAGCAAACTGAAACGGCCATGCGCGAAGGCCGCTATTTCAAAACCACGCAGGCGAAAAAATACACCGTCGCCGACCTTATCAAGCGTTATCTCGACTACCAGAAAACCCGCAACCCCAAGCGTGCAAGCGCAGTGGGCATGTATCTCGACTGGTGGAAAAGCGAAATTGGCGCGTATGCGCTGGCGGATGTCACCAAAACCCTGATCATCGAAAAACGTGAAAAGCTGATCGCCACCGGCAAAAACGTCGAGCGCCGCAGCGCAGGTACCGCCAACCGCTACATGGGCGCACTCAGCCACGCTTTCAGCGTCGCAGTGAATGAATGGGAATGGCTGCAGGAACACCCCATGAATAAAATCGCCAAGCTGCCCGAACCGCGTGGCCGCGTGCGTTTCCTAAGCGACGACGAACGCACGCGCCTGCTCGCCGCCTGCACCGAAATCAACAGCGAATTCATCTACCCGCTGGTAGTGCTGGCGCTTTCCACCGGCGCACGCCACGGCGAGCTGATCAACCTGCAATGGAAGGACGTGGACTTCAAACGCAAAGCTATCGTGCTGCAGGACACCAAGAACGGCGAACGCCGCGTGTTACCGCTCGCCCATCACGCGCTGGAGCTGATGCAGGCACAATATGAAGGCCGCAATAAGGTCAGCCCGCTGGTGTTCCCATCGCCGCAAGAACCCATCCGCCCATGGGAGAGCCGCGCCGCGTGGCTGGCGGTGCTGGAGAAGGCAAAGATCGATGACTTCCGCTTCCATGATTTGCGCCACACCGCCGCTAGTTACCTCGCTATGAACGGCGCCTCCACCAACGAAATCGCCGAAGTGCTGGGGCATAAAACGCTGGCGATGGTGAAGCGCTACTTTTCTAACTTGCCGAGCCGATCTGTAAGTGTACGAATTTGCTCTTGAGTATGCCTTTTATCTGAGAGATATGCATACCCAACAACAACGACCAATAACCCGCCAAAAACTTGTGCTATAATCTGCCAATCCATTCCGCCCTCTACTCATCGTCTGCCAGAATAGCGTCAAGCTGACGTTTGATAATTTCTCGGTCTTTTTGATTGAACGGCCTTGGCAGGTGTATGGCTGCCTGCCTGTTATTATGTAAACGAACAGGGAATACATCGAAGTCATCTGACAAATTTACTGTTGAGGTTGACTTAACAGTCGGCTTGATTACCTCTTCTAGTGTGTCATCAGCATCAACAACAACCTCATCTGAATCAGCCTCTTCAGTTTCAGGCTTATGTAATGTAGAAACATCTGAGTTTTCTAAAAGAAAATGAATGGAATCACGCAAAACACTTACGGCGTTATCAGCTGTATCAGGCTTAAAACCTCTTTCAATAAGGTCATACTTTAGAGCGTTATCTGATGGCAAATTATAACCGTATTTTCCGATTACCTCCGAAAATATTTTGGGGGCATGAATCCACTTGGTCAGAAACTCCTGCCTAATCTTGCCATTTGGCGCAAATGAATATTTTTCAAAATCAGGTGATACGCTTAACTTTCCATTGCCGGCCTTGTTTAATAGGCCGTAGTAAGAGAGCGAAGCCATCATTCTAGCAGCTGCACCGTTGTTAGCACTTTTATATCCCAGTGATTTAGCAACCGCCTCATTTGCCACGGGATGTTTTTTTTCTTTTTCGTAGATAGCATCCGTCTTCTCGATTGCCTCCTTTAGCGAAATAGACGGACACTGGGGACTTCTTGTTTTGACAATTTTATCCTCTACAGGTTTTGTGTTTTCTGCGGTTTTCACTTAAAGGACTCCTTATTTGCTTGTTTGTGGAGTCAATGTAGTTAAATGTTAAAGCTTGTGCAAGTACAAAGTTAGTCTAATACAAATAATATTATTATTCATCTGTAATTATTGCATTTTATTTTTAGGCACAGACTTATCTGCACCTGTCTGTAAGCGACAGCATACCATGAAACGTGATGCAACACCTCGTCACGCGCCGTCACACATCGTCACGCATTTCGTTTTTGAACCTCTGGGTCCTTCCTGAAAAGTTTCTATACGGGGACGCTAGGCGCGCCATTTCGCTAGATTCAGCGTCTAGATACTCATTTCGTTTCGCTATTATTGGGATGAAATGTTGGGTTTGCTGGGCTTCCAGCCGATACGCACCAACGCAGAAAACGAAATTCGGGGTGGTGCGAACTACGCAGCGAAATCAGTATTCGCTGGCCAGCATGATTGTCAGCACTCGTGTGGTGTTGTGGTTGTCGGAGGGGTCTTCAGCGCCGAAGCACAAAGTGTGGTCATAATAGTCAATTTTCCAGAAAAACGTGCACGATCCGAACATAATCCGACCAAAATCATGTTCGCAGTGCGGATCGTTGTCGTCGGTGAAGTCATCAAATTCCGAAACGGCGCGGAATAATTTCTCGCGGGAGGCGTCGGGCAATTCCTGCACCCCCTGCGGCATCATCACCTTGCCACCCCAGAACGTCTGCCGAAACCGATCATTCAGCGCCGCGATCCGCTCGGCTTTATCCATCACTTGCTGCATATTTCCTCCATAAAAACAGCTGGTTACTGTCTCTAGGGGATAACAAGCTGGCAGCTGCAATCAATAGTCTTTTTTATGGAAATACAGGTGGTTAGAATGTAGCGCGGTTTGTTTTTCTTACCCAAAAACGCAGATAAGTCTTTTAATTCTTCCCCATCTGGTGCATTCTGCACCAGCAATTCAGAAAGGGAGAAATGCATATGGCTGCCAGCAAACAAAAAATGGTACGCACATCCGTTATCCTGCCAGAAAAATACCACGCCCAACTAAACAAATTGGCGGATGCGAACGATGTCTCTGTGGCATGGGTCATCCGCAATGCCCTCACACAGTTCCTTGAGCGTAATAAGGACAATAAGAAACTCACATTTGAACAGGAATAATCCCTATGCTCACCGGCGAACTGCGCAATCAAGTCGATCAAATCTGGAATGCCTTCTGGTCGGGCGGCGTGTCCAACCCGCTTTCGGTGATCGAGCAGATTACCTATCTGCTATTCATCAAACGGCTGGATGACCTGCAAACGCTGGAAGAAAGCAAAGCCGAAACGCTGGGCATCCCCATCGAGCGGCGCATATTCCCTGAGGGTAATAACGAGCGTGGCCGTGCTTATGCCGATCTGCGTTGGTCGCGCTTCAAGAATTTTGAGCCACGCGAGATGATGGAAGTGGTGGCCGATAATGTGTTCCCCTTCCTGCGCACGTTGGGCGAAGAAGGCTCCAGCTACGGCAAGCACATGCGCGATGCGCGCCTTGGGTTTACCAACGCCGCACTCCTCGCCAAAACGGTCGAGATGCTCGACAAAATCCCGATGGAAGACCGCGACACCAAAGGCGACCTTTATGAATACATGCTCGGCAAAATCGCAAGCGCAGGGCAAAATGGCCAGTTCCGCACCCCGCGCCATATCATCCAGCTGATGGTGGAACTGACCAGACCCACGCCTGAAGATGTAATCTGCGACCCTGCCGCTGGCACATGCGGCTTTCTGGTGGCGGCGGGTGAATATTTGCGCACGCACCACGCCAAGCTGTTCCGCGACGAAAAACTCCGCCACCATTTCCACAATGCCATGTTCCACGGGTTTGATTTCGACCCCACCATGTTGCGCATCGGCGCGATGAATATGACGCTGCACGGCGTCGATAACCCCGATGTCAGCAACCGCGATAGCCTCGCTCAAGAACAGGCGGGCGATGCAGGGCGCTATTCCCTCATCCTCGCCAACCCGCCGTTCGCAGGCTCGCTGGATTATGAGGTAACGGCCAAAGACCTGCAGCAAATCGTGAAAACCAAAAAGACCGAGCTGCTGTTTATTGCCCTGTTTCTGCGCTTGCTGAAAACGGGCGGGCGCGCGGCGGTGATTGTGCCGGATGGTGTGTTATTCGGCTCTTCCAAGGCGCATAAATCGCTGCGGCAAATGCTGGTGGATGAACATAAGCTCGATGCCGTCATCAAGCTGCCCTCGGGCGTGTTTAGGCCGTATGCGGGTGTGTCCACCGCCATTCTTATTTTCACCAAAACCGGCGTGGGCGGCACGGAAAATGTCTGGTTCTATGACATGCAGGCGGATGGCATGTCGCTGGATGATAAGCGCAACGACCTGCTGCCCAAGGAAAAGCTGGGTGCCACGCCCGAGGTGGCGCTTGCGGATGAAGAACATAGAAAAAACAACCTGCCGGATGTGCTGAAGCGCTGGACAGAAAAAGACGGCGCAGAACGCGAGCGCCCACGCAGCGCGCAGAGTTTTTGTGTGAGCAAGGCCGAGATTGCAGCGGCGGATTATGACCTCTCCCTCAACCGCTACAAGGAAGTGCAGCACGCCGAACAAAGCTACGACGACCCCGCCGACATCATCCGCGAGCTGAAAACCATCGAAACCGAGATCACCCAAGGCCTCGCCAAGCTGGAGGAGATGCTGGGATGAGCAAAGCCAAGTACATGAAGATTTCAGAATTCTGCGATACGGGGAGCGGAACAACCCCGTCACGGCAAAAATCTGAACTGTACTATGGCGGCTCCATTCCTTGGATCAAATCCGGTGAATTGCGCGAAAGTTTAATCACCGAATGCGAGGAAAAGGTTACAGAACTTGCCTTAAAAGAAACCTCGCTTAAAATTGTGCCGTCAGGTGCATTGCTTGTTGCCATGTATGGCGCAACGGTGGGGCGTATCGGACGTCTTGGGATTGAGGCAACAACGAATCAGGCAGTATGTCACATTTTGCCCAACCCTAAAATTGCCGATAACCAATACATGTTTTATGCCCTGCAAAACAAAACATCAGAATTTGTATCTAAGGGTGTTGGTGGTGCTCAACCGAATATTAGTCAGGGTACTATCAAGGATACCAGTATTTATCTCCCACCCCTTGAGGAGCAAAAGCGTATTGCGGCGATATTGGATCAGGCAGATGCGCTGCGCCGCCAGCGCCAGCGCGCCCTAAACCGCCTAAACCAACTCGGCCAATCCATTTTTTATGAGATGTTTGGTGACTGGAGAAATGAGCCCAATGCTTCACTCACAAAGCTAGGCGATCATCTGGATTTCCTGACTAGTGGGTCTCGTGGGTGGGCTGAGTACTACAGCGATGAAGGTAGCTTATTTTTGCGAATTCAGAACGTAAAAAATGACAAGTTAGATTTGACAGATATAGCATTTGTGAATGCACCTGAAACTGCGGAATCAAAAAGAACCAGAGTGAAGACTGGAGATGTTTTGCTCAGCATAACCGCAGATTTGGGGCGCACGGCGGTGATACCCGCAAACTTTCCTGATGCATACATTAACCAACACTTAGCAATCCTGAGAACAAGTTACTTCAATCCCAGATTTCTATCCGCAGCATTTTCAAGTCCTGCAGGTCAATCTACAGTACTCAAAAGAAACCGAGCAGGCGTGAAAGCTGGATTGAATTTTGATGATATAAAAAGTTTTGAGTTGCCTGATGTAGAAAGAGGCAAACAAGAGGAATTTGATAAGCGAATGCAGGCAGTCGATGCTCAAATAGAACTGCAACAACGAGAGCTAATTAAATTAAACTCTCTCTTCTCCTGCCTCCAACACCGTGCATTTCGGGGTGAGCTGGGGACTGGATTAAAATCAGGCATCAAGGGAGCAGCCGCATGACCCAATTTGCCTTCCTGAAGCCTGAATTTGCGGAAGTGTTTGATGCGGCGCGCAAGGCCGAGCAAATGGCACTTTCCGACCCGCGTGGCGCGTGTTTTTATGCGCGGCTTGCGTTGGAGACGGCGATCAAATGGATGTATGCGAATGACCGCAGCCTGCGCTCGCCCTATGACGAAGCCCTCTCAGCACTGATTCACGAGCCGAGCTTCCGCAACCTTGTTGGCCACCCGCTGGTCACCAAAGCCAAGTTGATCAAAGACCTCGGCAATAAAGCTGTGCATGACACGCGCCCCGTGGCGCAGCAGCACGCCATCAACGCCGTGCGCGAGCTGTTCCATTTTTCCTATTGGCTGGTGCGCACCTATGCGCGTGGGGCAAAACCACAAGCAGGCGTTCAGTTCAACCCTGCGGCACTGGAAGCCACCCACACCATTGCCGCCAGTACGCTGCAACAGCTACAAAAAATCCGCGAGACGGTGGATGCGAAAGAGCAAGCACTCGCCACCGAAATAGCCGAGCGCCAAAAAAGCGAAGAGCAACGCTCGGCGCTCGAAGAAGAAATCAAACGCCTGCAGGCAGAAGTGGCCGCCGCCAAGCAAGCCAACCAAGCCGCGCCCGACACCCACAACTATAACGAAGCCGAAACGCGCGATGCGTTTATTGATTTACTGCTTTCGGAAGCAGGCTGGTCGCTCGATCAAGCGCGTGACCGTGAATATCCCGTCAAAGGCATGCCCAACAATACCGAGGAAGGCTTCGCCGATTATGTGCTGTGGGGCGATGATGGCAAGCCGCTCGCCGTCATCGAAGCCAAGCGCACCAAGCGCGACCCACGAGTTGGGCAGCAGCAGGCTAAGCTCTATGCCGATTGCTTAGAGAAAGAATTCGGCGTGCGCCCTGTGATTTTCTACACCAATGGCTATGAGCATTATCTGTGGGATGATGCTGCCTATCCGCCGCGTGCGGTGCAGGGATTCCTGAAGAAAGATGAGCTGGTGCTGCTGCATCAGCGCCGCAGCAACCGACGCGCGCTTGCGACTATCGACATCAATAACTCTATTGTTGAGCGTTATTACCAAACGCGCGCCATTCGCCGTGTGGGTGAGGTGTTCGAGAAAGACCATCAACGCAAGGCGCTGCTGGTTATGGCCACTGGTTCGGGTAAAACCCGCACTGTGATTGCGCTGATTGACCAGCTGATGCGCGCCAACTGGGTGAAGCGCGCGCTGTTTCTGGCGGATCGGGTGGCGCTGGTGAATCAGGCGGTGGGTGCGTTCAAAACCTTCTTGCCGCACACCTCACCAGTGAATCTAATTACCGAAAAGCAGGCCGAAGGGCGGCTCTATGTTTCGACCTATCCCACCATGATGGGGCTGATTGATGAAATGCAAAATGGCATGCGGCGCTTTGGCTCGGGGCATTTTGATTTGATTGTGATCGACGAGGCGCATCGCTCGGTCTATCGCAAATACCGCGCGATTTTTGATTATTTCGACTGCCTGCTGGTAGGATTGACCGCCACACCGCGCGATGAAATCGACCGCGACACTTATTCACTGTTTGAGCTGGAGCGCGGCATCCCCACCGATAGCTATGATCTTGAGCAAGCGGTGGCTGATGGGTTCCTCGTTGCGCCGCGCGCGGTATCCGTTCCACTCAAATTCCAGCGTGATGGTATTAAGTACAATGAACTTCCCGACGAGGAAAAAGAACAGTGGGACATGCTGGAATGGGAAGTGGGCGAGCTGCCGGATGAAATCAGCGCTTCTGCTCTCAATAATTGGCTTTTCAACAAGGATACGGTCGATAAGGTGCTGAAACACCTGATGACGCATGGGCTGAAGGTAGAGGATGGCGACCGCTTGGGCAAAACCATCATCTTCGCAAAAAGCAGCCCGCACGCTAAATTTATCGCTGAGCGGTTTGATGCAAACTACCCGCATCTTAAAGGCCATTTCGCGCGGGTGATCGACTATAAGACCGAATATGCCCAATCGCTGATTGATGATTTCTCGAATCCCGACAAAGCACCGCACATCGCCATCTCCGTGGATATGCTGGATACGGGTATCGACGTGCCGGAAGTGGTGAATCTGGTTTTCTTCAAGATCGCGCGGTCAAAGACCAAATTCTGGCAAATGATCGGGCGTGGTACACGCCTGCGGAAAGACCTTTATGGGGCTGGAAAACACAAAGACCAGTTCCTCGTATTCGATTTCTGCCAGAACTTTGAATATTTCAATGAAAACCCCAAAGCCAGCGCGGGTGCCTCCGGTGCATCGTTAGGCAAGCGCTTGTTTGCAGCGCGCGTGAATCTGCTGGGTGAATTGGATGCGCTTTCTGGCAACGAACGTCCTGAGGATCTGGAAACACTGCGCGCAGAGACGCAGAAACGTCTTTTTGACGAAGTCTCTGCTATGGGGATGGACAACTTTATCATACGCCCCAAACGTAAACAGGTAGAGCATTTCCAGAAACAAGAATCATGGCAACAGTTGGACACAGATTCACGGCACACGCTGATTGAGGATGTGGCTGGATTACCGAGCGCCTATGTCGATGATGATCTGGCGGCTCGACAGTTTGATTATTTACTGCTGAGCGGGCAGCTTGCCTTGCTGCGTCATGAGGCAGCGTTTAATACGATTAAGCAGAAAATTATTAGCATCGCTGGCTATTTGGAGAGGCTTAGCAATATTCCGATGGTGGCGGCTGAAATGGCATTAATTATCGATGTTCAAACCGATGACTATTGGCGAGATATATCCCCAGCGATGTTAGAGCATTTGCGGAAGCGTCTGCGTTTATTGGTTAAGTTGATCGAAGGGGGAGATCGTGTAGTGGTCTATACGGACTTTGAGGATGAAATCGGCTTAGGTGAGGAAGTCGCCCTGCCAGATGCCGGTGTTGGTACTGACAAAGCCCGCTTCCAGATGAAGGTGCAACACTTCCTAAAACAACATGCAGATCACATTACGATTCAAAAACTGCGCAGAGATGAGCAGCTGACAGCTAAAGATTTGGCAGAATTGGAGCGGATTATGCAGGAGGAAGCAGTTGCTTCAACAGATGATCTGCAACGCATTCGTTCTGACGGTGGTCTTGGTATCTTTATTCGCTCGTTGGTGGGAGTGGAACGTGATGCTGCAAAGCGTGCGTTTGCTGGGTTTATGTCTGATAGGCAGCTCAACGCCAACCAAATAGAGTTTGTGAACCTTGTTATCGACTACTTGACCGAGCGCGGCGCAATGGATCCCAAACGCCTGTATGAGAGCCCCTTTACAGATTTGGATGACCAAGGGGTCAGCGGAGTATTCCCTGCGGCTGATGTGAAGGCATTGATTGTAGTGCTAAATGATATTCGCAGCAGAGCCGTAGCAGCTTAATCGCAACTCTAGTGAAGCCAATGCTTTTGCTTAAGCACATCTAACGCCAGGTGAATATGCTCGACAGGGAACATGCGCTTGCGGTCATTCCAGGCATATACATTTGCAACAGCAGATTCTGGAGTGGTTGCATTGTTGTTCTTGGCTACCCAATGCACCGTGGAGAGTAGTTCCATGCCGTATGGTGTTTCAAAGCCTTGTATCAGCTGGTTCACCTGCTCAAAACGCTGCATGGTTTCGTTGTGATCTTTCAAGAACTCTTCAGCTGGCTGAATGGCTGCTTCTTTCAGCTCAATTGGCTTATCTGGTTTATCGCCGCCATCCAAATAACCTGAAATGAAATGCCCCTCGATGTGATTCAACACATGGGAGAGATTCTTTGCATACGGACCATAAGGCGCTTTCTCATATTTTAAGCGCAATGGCTCACCAGCCTCTTGCATGAAATACATAAGCTTCTGCACTTCTAGCAATGTAACGGTTGGATCCATAACAGCGCTGAGGTAACGCCGTACAAGTGCGATTAACGATGCTCTTCCAATAGTCATGTTGGGAATGTCAGAGTCTTTTGCCATTTCCTCAGCTACTGGAGCGCCATCTGGCTCATAAATGAGGACTTCAACCTCAGGTAATGCACTGAAAGCTTTTTGAATACGTGGCAATACCTCTGCCCAAGCCAAACCACCAAGACCACAACCTAATGGGGGGATTGCTATCGATTTAATCCCGCGATGCTTAACCTCTGCAACAAGTGCTGTAAGACCAGAATCAATATCTTCCATTTTGCTCTTACCCTTCCAGTGTCGTTTGGTCGGGAAATTAATAATGTATCTCGGATTGATGAAATTTCCGGTATCATGAATAAACATCGATCCAGGCTTTACTTCTTCTCGGCCACAAGCCGCTTCATAGAGCTTATAGTTTTCTGGAAAGGCTTTCTTGAATTGCAACGCAATACCGCGCCCCATCACCCCCACACAATTCACTGTGTTCACCAGGGCTTCCGCTTCTGCCTTTAGTATGTTTCCGTTGGCGAGCTTAATCATATTACCTTCATACTAATAATACCACGTTGGTTCAATACTTATCGTCGGAGAAGGATTAATATTGCCAAGAATCTCAGCTACTTGTTGTCGAATAGCACTATTATGCACGCCAATTCTTTCAATAAGGTGAACTGGCATTGATTCATGCAGTAGAAATTCTGCCTGCTTTCCATCTTTTATTTGTGAATCACGAAAATCTGATGATTGAACTGCATTCCAGTTGATGGCTGAAAGCTGTCCAAAGTTGTTGTAAAATTGCGTATAGTGAGCACCCGCATTCCGGTCACTAAATGCCCACTTTTTGTTATTCTCATTTGCCCACTGCACAACTCTCATCGCATCCAGTTGCAAATGAACGATTGGCTGCTGGCCACCTCTATAGGTAACATCAAGATGGTTGCCCCGATGCAAAATGAACAGCATGACAGAGCGTGGACAAAAATAGAATGGGACATATTGTCCAACTGTAGTCCCAGGGTGGCAAGTAACTGGTAACTGAAGACGACGCTGCTTGATGTTATTCATACCTACATTGTCAAAATTCAAGCCAAGCGCTGTGCATTTCGCATCTGACCAGATGAGTCCTGATTGCATTATGCGAGCCAAATTATTCACATGCGTAATGTGATAAATTTT
>Ga0315900_10005579_pt1 | contig 17243 bp, 20 predicted proteins | sample LakEriMetagenome_FD_203521 | JGI IMG/M metagenome (GOLD analysis project Ga0315900, IMG submission 203521) | Freshwater fungal communities from buoy surface, Lake Erie, Ohio, United States - Buoy 12 MA114 | ecosystem: Environmental > Aquatic > Freshwater > Lake > Lake biofilm | place: USA: Lake... | reverse complement strand
AGAGATTGAGCAGGTAGGCCATGTCGCGGGCCATCTCCGACTTCGTCCGCTCGGTGCCCGCGGTGCGGACCACGAAGCCCACCCCCTTGGGCGGCTGCAGGTCGAGCATGATGTCGCGAAGCACGCGGCGGTCGCGCTCGTCGTCGATCTTCTTGGAGATGCCCACGCGGCCCAGCGGCGGCATGAGCACGAGATACCGGCCGGGAATCGAGATGTAGGTGGAGAGCGTCGGCCCCTTGGTGCCGAAGCCCTCCTTGATCACCTGCACGAGCACCTCGTCGCCGCGGCGGAGGATGTCCTGGATCGGCGGTTTGACCCGGGGACGATCGCCGATCCGCGGCTTGCGGCGGGTGGCGGTGCGGCCGCCTGCGTCGGCCTCGGCCGGCTCGCCGCCGCGGGACGGGGGCTCGACGTCGAAGGCCTTGTCGGGGTCGAGCCCGCCCTGGCGGTAGTACTGCGGCTCCACGTCGCTGATGTGCAGGAACCCGTTCCGGCCGACGCCGAAGTCGACGAACGCGGCCTGGATCGAGGGCTCGATGTTGACGATCCGTCCCTTGTAGATGTTGCCCACCAGGTTGTCCTGGCTGGTCCGCTCGACGTACAGCTCCTCCAGCAGCCCGTCCTCCATGATCGCGATCCGGCACTCCTCCGGCTGCGACACATTGATCAGCATTTCCTGTTTCATCCGTATCGTCCCTTTCCTGGTTGTCGGCCGCCCTAGGCGACCGTCTGGGCGAGCAGGCGACGCATCTGGTCGCGCAGGTAGGCCTTCACCTCCCGCGCCCCGTCCATCGCCAGCGCCTTCTCGGCGATCACGCGGCAGTCGGCGACCGAAACGCTTCGGCACACCTGCTTCACCTCCGGGATGGCGCTAGCCGGCACGCTGAGCTGCCGGAGCCCCAAGCCCAGAAGCAGCTGCGTGAACATCACGCTGCCGCTCATCTGACCGCACACATTGGCCGGCACGCCGGCCTCCCGCGCCACGTCCAGCGAGCGGCTGAGCAGCCGCAGGACCGCCGGATCGCAGGCGTTGTACAGTTCCGCAACCTCCTTGTTGCCCCGATCGACCGCCAGCGTGTACTGGATCAGGTCGTTGGTGCCGATGGAGACGAAGTCGACCTCCTTGATGAAGACGTCGAGCATCATCACGGCGGCGGGCGTCTCCACCATCATCCCCACCGGCATCTTCGGGTTGAACGCGATGCCGTGTTCGGCGAGGTCCTCCATCACGTCGGCGAGCACCATCCGCGCCTGCCGCAGTTCCACGATCGTGGAGATGAGCGGAAACATCACCCGCACGTCGCCCAGCGCGCTGGCCCGGAGGATGGCCCGCAACTGGGTGCGGAAGATCGGCAGCTGCCGCAGCGAGAGACGGATGCTCCGCAGGCCGAGGCAGGGATTCCGCTCCTCCTCGGGCCGCGTCTCGGTGAGCATCTTGTCGGCGCCCAGGTCGAGCGTGCGGATCACCACCGGCCGGCCGCCCATCGCCTCGACCACCGCGCGGTAGGCCGCGAAGTGGTCCTCCTCGGTCGGCTCCCGCTTGCTCGTGAGATAGAGAAACTCCGTGCGGTACAGGCCGATGCCGTCGCAGCCCCGGGCGAGGCAGTGCTCGGCCTCGTCGGGAAACTCGATGTTGCCGGTGATCTGCACGCGAACGCCGTCGGTCGTCTCCGCGGGCAGGTCGCGGAGTTCGCCGAGCCGGGCGGCGACGCTCTTGGCGGCCTCGAGCTCCTGCCGATAGCGGGCGATCGTCTCCTCGTCGGGCTGGAGGATCACCACCCCCTGATTGCCGTCGAGGATCACCGGCTCGCCGCCCGAGACGTCGGCCAGGAACGGCCCGATGCCGACCACGGCCGGAATCTCCAGCCCCTCCGCCACGATCGCCGTATGGCTGCCGGGGCCGCCGAGCTCGGTGGCGAAGCCTTTCACCAGGCGGCGGTCGAGGTTGGCCGTCTCGCTGGGGGTGAGGTTGTGGGCCAGCACCACCACCGGCTGCGAGATCGAGGCCAGCGTCTCCCGCCGCTGGCCGAGGAGCGCCCGCAGCAGGCCCTTCTCCACGTCGTAGATGTCGTGGGCCCGCTGGGCGATGTGGTTGTCGAGGTTCTGGAAGGCCTTGGCGTAGCGGCGGAGCGTGCGGCTGACGGCGTATTCGGGCCACCAGTTGCGGTCGCGGACGGCGCTGGTGAGCTCCTGCTGCAGCCGCTCGTCGTGGAGCATCGCCAGGTGGGCCTCGAAGATGGCCGCATACTGGTCGCCGAGCTCGGAGCGGATCGCGTCGCGGTTCCGCTCGATCTCACGCGTCGCCTCGGCGACCGCGGCGGCCAGCCGGGCCAGCTCCGTGTCGACGGCGCTCCGCTCCACGAACCGCCGCGGGATGCGGAACCCCTCGGCGTCGAGCACGAGCGCCTCGCCGATCGTGACGCCGGGCGAGACGGCGATTCCCTGGAGTTTCAGCATGGCGGGCGCCCCGCTTCCGCTGGCTGCGATGGCCGGCCGGGAGATCGCGACGGCTCGCTGCCGCGGCCGGAAGACCGGTGCGGCAGCAGGCGTGCGATGCGAATCCCGGGGCCCGCGCCAGGCGGCGGGGAGCGGCTCCTCGTGTTGTGTCGTCGTTCATCGACCGCCGCGACCGGGGGCCGTGGCCGGCCCCTGCCCGATCACCGCCGGTCAGGGTTCCTGATCGTCTTGTTCGTTGAACCTGCGCTCGAAGAGACTGCCGATGGCCTCGAGCGCCTGCCGCGCGTCGGGCCCCGTCGCCTCCACCACCAGCCGCGTGCCCGCCTCGGCGGCGAGCGTGAGCACCTCGAGGATGCTCTTGCCGTCCGCCCGCTGGGCGTCGGCCACCAGCTCGATTCGCGACTGCCACTTCCGCGCCTCGCGGGCGAGCATGTCGGCCGGCCGGGCGTGCAAACCCTGGCTGTTGGCCACCACCACCTCCCGCGACAGCGTCTCCTGGCTCACGGCTTCCCGACTCATCGCTTCCTCACGAGGCCACGCCGTGACTGTCGGCCTCTTCCAGCAGGGTCTGGATCTCGACCGGCCCCTTGGCCGCCTTGAGCATCTTGCAGAACCCGTCGTCGCGCAACTGCCGCGAGATGTTTTCCAACGCCCGCAGGTGGTCGCCCGGCCGATCCGGCGGCGACACCAGCAGGAAGAACAGGTGCACGGGCTCGCCGTCGAGGCTCTCGAACTCGATGCCCGCGGGGCTCACCGCCACCGTGCCCACCAGCCGGCTGACGCTCGGATGCTTCGTGTGGGGCACCGCCACGCCCCGACCGATCCCGGTGCTGCCGAGATCCTCGCGCTTCATGATCGCCTTGACGATGCTCTCCAGGTCGCCGGCCGCGATCCGCCCCGCATCGACGAGGGCCTGCGCCATCTCGCGGATCACGCCTTCCTTGGAGGAGGCCGTGACCCGCGAGCGGATCGCATCGGTGGCGACAAAATCGGAAAACTTCATGCTGCGTGCCGTTCCGCGGAGGGGCGTGTCGTTGATGGATCAGGCGTGGCGGTGCGACTGCACGTGCTTGTGGTCGCGAACCTTTTCCTTGTGCTTGCGAAGCTGCTGCTCCATCTTCTGCACCGCGCCATCCACGCTCCGCCACAGTTGGGCGGCGTGCTCGTGGCTGACCAGGTCGTGAAAGTGCTCCGCCTTGGCGACGATCTCCACCGCCGGCAGGGAGGCGTTGTGCAGATCGACGGTCACCTCCAGGGCGGTGAGGCGGTCGAAATACCGCTTCAGCCGCGACACCTTGGAGGCGATCTTCGATTGCGAGGCGGGGCTCAAGCTGCCGTGACGGGCCGAAACGTTGATCTGCACGCGAGGAAACCCCCTCGGGAATAGGCAGTGGTGGGCTGCAGGTTGCGAAGCATGATGAAGGACCCCGACCCGCGAGCCGGGACCGGCAGGGGCCCGGACCGGCGGCCCGTGCACCTGCTCCGGCAGCATATCACCAGCCCGCAGGCAGCCACAAACGGAGGGCGTATTCACCGCGTCCGAGCGCGGAATCACCGCGCCGCACCGCCCGCCGGTCGGCGGATGCGGCCGTCGGCGAGCTGCTTGCGCCACCAGGCGACACTCTCCCGACGCAGGTCCTGCGCACGATCCGGCCGATACCGCGCCCGGTCGGCCTCCGCAGGCTGGACCACCTCCAGCAGACCGCGGATCGCGAACCGTCGCACCACGAGCTCCGGCGCGTCGAGGGCGGCGACGAGCCGCGCGGCGCCGCCGGCCTCGAGCGTGGCGTCGTCGAAGCCACGGGCGATCGCGAACAGTTCCACCCCCTTGCCCGCCGGTCCGCGTGTCTCGCAGGCCTGCGCGAGCCGGGCCGCGGCATTGGCACCGCGGGCCAGGGCCAGCGGCACGGTCATGTCCACCAGCCGGCTCCACTGCCGGTCTTCCAGCTTGCGGGCCACCGACTCGGCCGCGAGCAGGGCCACGAGCTCGTCGTAGTCGCCGAGCAACGCCAGCGTGGCGACGGCCGCGACGCGGTTCTCCGCCCGCCGGTCGTCGGCCAGCTCCCGCAGCCCCTTCTCGATCGGATCGGAGGTGGCCTTGCCGGCGAGTGCATCGGCGGCCGCCTGCTCGAGCCGGTCCGGCCGGGCCGGCCCGGCGAGCCAGTCGGGCAGTTCGCGCCGCGCCTGCACGGCGACGCCACCGGGATCGAGGCTGTCCCAGGCCAACCGGCTGTCCTTCTCCAGCACACCCTGCGCCGCGATGCCCTGCAGCGGCTGCACGGCCGCCGTGCCGTCGGCCTGCGACTGCCGCCACGCGATGCCCGCACTGGTCGTCGCGACCACGGCCTTCACCCGTGCCGGCGTCGTCGCCGGGTCGGCACCAGGGGCCTGTTCGAGCGTCACCTCCACGCCCAGCGGCGCCCGCAAGCCGTCGGCCACCACGCCCACCAGGCCACCGGCCGTGATGCCCAGTCGCGGCTCGGCCGCGCTCGACCGCACGATCGCCCGCCCGAAGACGACCTCCAGCCGGGGCGTGCCATCGGCGTCATGCGTGAGCGTGGCCCGCGTGTTGGGCTCGAGGCGGATCGTGACGCCCCCCACACTCACCTCGGGCCGGCAGAACGGCGGCGCGATCAGATCCTCCCGCGGCGCCAACGGGCGGTTCTGCGGCATCGCCGCCCATCCGGAGTGGCCATGCACCACCGGTTCCGCTGCGGGTTTGTGGAGCAGCAGCGCGGCGCCACTGACGAATCCCGCGCCGTCGTCGGCCGGTGCGTCGGCCGGTGCGTCGGCCGGTGCGTCGGCCGGTGCGTCGGCCGGTGCGTCGGCCGGTGCGTCGACGGCGGGCGGCGGCACGCGTGCGGCGGGCGCATCTGATGCTGCCGGTGCGGCGATCGCCAGCGCATCCCCCTGCGGCACCCGCGGCGACTCAGCCGGCGGCGGAGCGGGCACGGCGGGTGCCGGCGGGGCCGCGGCGGCCGCTCCTTCCAGCGGCGGGGGCGCAGGCTCGGATGGCAGCACATTGTCCGCCGCAGCCGCGGCGCGGGCGGGTGCCGCGGCGGCGACGGGCGGTGCAGCCGCCTCCTCATGGGCAGGTGGAGCCGGGGGAGCAGCATCAGGCTCCGCACTCGGCTGCGGCGGCTGATCGCGCGGCACCTCCGCGATGGCGGCCGGCGGCGGAGCGGGCCGGGCGGCGACCTTGCGGCCCCGATCACGGCCCAGCGACCAAAAGAGAAATCCACCCAGGCCCGCCAGCAGGAGCAGGGCGACCGCAGCCGAGAGCCAGGCCGCCAATGGCGCCCGCGGCCGCGGACCGTTCGCCGGACGCGGCTGCGTGACGGGCAGACTTCCCAGCACCGTATCGCACGGTTGGCCGTCACCGCCAGCCACGAGCGTCGCCCGCAGACTGCGGGCCAGGGAGACGGCGGCCTCGTGCTCCGGATCACCGTGGGGCGTTTGGATTTGTCGGCGGATCGCCTCCAGCAACCGCCGGCGGCTGGCGGGATCGAGCGAGCCGGTCGCCTCCGGATCACGGGCGATCTCGGCGAGGATGCCGTGGCAGGCCGCCACCTCCGCCAGGTGCACGTCCGACTCGATGCAGATTCGCTCGAACGTCTCGAGCCGATCCGCTGGCAGCGTGTTGTCGAGATACTCGGCGACGGAGTTGGCATCGTCTGCGATCCCGCGGGCATCGGGTCGCGGCGCTGCCAGCCCGGGCCGCTCCACGACGTCGCGGATCCGGGCGATCAACTGCGGGGCGATCGGGCTGGCCGCGACCTTCTCCCCCAGTGCCTGCTGTTCGGACGGCGGCAGGACGGTATCCAGCCAGGCCAGCAGAGTGCGGAGTGTCAGACGCATCATCGGGCTCCAGGGGGATGGGGGGCCGGCGGCGACGCCCTCCAGAAGAAACAGTGGCGCCCGCCGCCGTTTTTCGTGCGTTGCCGCCGGAAAAAAACTGCCACGCCGTTTTGTTTGAATCAGGCGACCCATGCGGGCCCGGCTGCCGTAGAAACGAGCAGCACTGGCGGGGCACCGGAGCGGATTGGGCGGCGGCGGCAGGCGGGCTAAACTTTCCTGGTTCGCTTCCCGTTCCAAGCGGCTCCGTGTTTTCGACCCGGCAGCCGCCGAGGAGCCTGCACATCATGACTCCCGAGACCGCCTTCCCCCGGGTGCGTCGCCAGGTCATCCTGCGCCACGCCGCCGGCTACTTGGAACTGGGTGAACTGCTCGTCGACGGCGAGGGATTGGTTCCGCCGTCCGCCCGCCGCGTGCTCCTCCGCGCCCTCGACACCCTCGCCGAACTCCCCGCGGAGGCCCGCAGCCATCCCGACGCCAGCCTGCTGGAGGGCGAGGCTCTCCGAGCTTTGGGAGAGTGGGAGCGGGCGGTCACCCCGCTCACTCGGGCCGCGGAGGCCGCGACCGGCCGGCTCGAGGCCTGGCTGGGACTAGGCTGGTGCCTGAAACGGCTGGGCCGGCTGGACGAGGCGATCCGCGTGCTCGAGCGCGGCCGGGATGCGTCGCCAAGGCAGGCGATCGTGCTGTACAACCTCGCCTGCTACCACTCGCTGGCGGGCGACGTGCCGGCCGCGATCGAGAACCTCACCCAGGCCATCGCGCTCGACGACCGCTACCGCGACCTGACCGGGACCGAACGCGACTTCGACCCGATTCGCACCGATCCCCGGTTCCAGGCCGCGACCCATGTGACCGTCTGAAGACGCGCACCGCCCTCCATCGGCCCCGCCGGACATCATCCGCATGACCAGTCCGGCACTTCAGGAAGTGATCGCCCTGCTGGCGGCGCCCGCGGCTGGCAATCCGGCGCAGTATCTTTTCGAGCGGGCGATCGATGCGGCCGGGCTCGACTGGCGGTTTCTCACGTTCGAGGTGCCGCCGGAGCGGCTCGCCGAGGCGATTGCCGGGATCGCCGCTCTCGGCCTTCGCGGCGGCCTGATCGGCGGTGTGCTGCCGGCGGCCGCGCTGCCGCTTCTGGCCACGACGAGCCCCGCCGCCACGTTCTCCGGCGCCGTCAATCTCGTGACCCGCGCCGAGGCGGGCGGGCTGGCCGGCCACATGACCGAGGGCCGCGGCATCATTGAGGCGCTTCGCGGCCACATCGAGCCCACGGGCAGTCGGGCCGTCGTGCTCGGCGCCGGCCCGGTCGGCCGGGCGGCGGCGCTCGAACTGGCGCTGGCTGGCGCGGCGCACCTCGCCATCGGCGATCCCGATCCCGCCCGGGCCGACGCCCTCGTGGAGTCGCTCACGGGCCTGGCCTCCGCGACCGCCGCGCGGATCGAGTGGAACACCGCGCTGGAACTACCAGCCGAGACGGCGATCGTCGTCCACGCGCTCGACCCCGCCGCAGACCCGGTGCGGTGCGGCGGCCTGCGGGCCGATCTCGTGCTCGTCGAGAGCGGCCTGGCCACGCGGCCGACGGCGCTGGCCGCAGAGGCCGCCGCGGCCGGCGCCTGCGTGGTGGACGGCATCGAGGTGCACGCCACCCGCACGGCGATCGACTTTCACGCCCTCACCGGCCACGAGGCCGACACCGACATGCTCCGCGAGGCGCTCGACGAGTTTCTCTCGGCGTGACCCCGGCGGCGGGAAACGCAGGCCGCCGATCACCACACCCCGTCGCCTTTGGGAATCTCTCCGTCCGCCCGATGACCGAGTTGCCGGAGGAGGTCGGGGTCGATGTCGGGGGTGAACTGTTGCACGCCACCGTCGGCCATGGCCGAGACGCAGACGCCACTGATGTGAAAGCTGCCGAAGCCACCGACGAACAGCGGATCGACCGGTTGCCGGTCGCCCCACGCCGCCTCATTGTCTGAGGACTTGATCGCCGACGTGTTCCGCAGCGTGGCCCGCGTGCCCGAAGCCCAGCCGAGGTCGTCGCGGCCGTCGAGCTCGTGCGGTGGCCGCCGCGGCGTCACCCGTTCCGCGAGCAGGAGCGTGCGGGAACTGCCGTCCTCGATGTCCTTGAACCGCACGGCGCTGTTCAGAAACAGCATGCCGTGGTTGTCGGCCGCGATCGGCGCTTCGACGTCGTGATGGCTGCCCGCGTAGTGCGACACGGCCACCCGGCGCGGCTGCGGAATCTCGCGCGGTGGATCGTCCAGCGAATCGTCCGGAGCCGGTCCGGCCGCGTTGCGCACCGGCCACTGCTCGACGCTGCTCGCGCTCGACGACGGACAGATGAGCGTGGGGATCACGGTCGCCACCACCGGGGCGTTGCCGGCGGCGTAGGCGCCGTCGGCTTCCTTGAAATGCCGCGCCAGGGCCTTCTCCTCGAGGTAGGGCAGGAGGCGGACGATCCAGCTCACGTGCCGCCCCTCGGGCAGGCTCTTGATCGGGGCAGCCGCGTCGGTGACGCCCGCCGGAAACGCCTCGCGATGAAACTCGTAGTTGTGCAACGCGAGGCCCAACTGGAGCACGTTGTTGGAGCAGGATGCCCTGCGGGCGGCCTCGCGACAGGCCTGCACGGCCGGCAGGAGCAGGCCGATGAGCGTGGCCATGATCGCGACCACGATCAAGAGTTCGACGAGCGTGAACGCCGCAGCCCCGGCTGCACGAGAGCGGGCACGAGCCGCCGGTGGTCGGCCGGTCGAGAGGATGTGGGTCATGGGCTGGTCTCCTGGGAAGTGGACGAACGGGAACGAATGAGCACGTCGCGGGTGCGGCGGACGGACGCCGGGCCATCGGGGGGCGCGGCGGCGACGATCCGCACCCGCCAGGCGTCGGTGCCATCTGGATCAACAGTGACGACGACCCGCGCCGCGTGCGTGCCGGCGACGTCGGCGGCGGCCAGGTCGATCGTCTCGGCGGCGGGCGGACCGGCCGCGAGCCGCGACCGCACGCGGGCCTCGGCGGCGTCGAGGATCGCCTCCACCTGCCGCACGGCATGCTCGGCCCGCAGACTCCGGCGGCCGATGGTCGCCCCGCGGACCATCGCCATGGCGATCAACCCCACGACCGCGAGCGTGGCGAGCGTGATGAACATCACCGACCCGCGCCGGGCCGGCGGCGCGGCGGCGTGACACAGCAGGTGGCTCATGGCTGGTCCTTCCCGAGTCGGGCCGCGGCACCGAGCGCTGCCACCACCTCGATGTCGATGGGCGGCCCCTCCCCGGGTGCACCGCCTCCCGTGCCGACGAGCGACACGACGCCGTCACCACGGACCGACCCAAACAGCACCGCCGCCGGAAACGAAAACGCCTCGCGGGCGATGCGATTCGCGGGGAGCGGCTGCTCGCGGACGAGGCCGCCGCGGACGGCGCGGTACACGATCGCTTCCTCCCCGGCGGGCTGCACCCTCAGCACGACATCCGCGGGCAGGCCGTCGGCCGTGCAGGCCACGGTGCGGGCCGCGCGGATGTCGGCACGAAACTGCCGCGCGAGCACCAGCGCCGTGCGTTCCCCCTGCAGCGCCCCGCGCGACGCCGCTTCGAGCCGCAGCGCCCGGTGCAGGAGCCCCCCCGCCACGCCCACGGCCATCGTCGTGGCGGTGATCGTGAGCAGCAGTTCGACGAGGGTCACGCCGCGGCGGTGCAGCGGATGATGGAACCGTTTCATCGCGTCCCTCCCGGTGGTGCCGGCAGCCAGACCGCCAGCGACAGCGGATGCTCGCGGCGACCGGTCGCGTGCCAGGCGAGGTGGAGCACCACGCGGTCACCGAGCGGCGACGGGCCCCGTGTCGCCGTCAGTTCCGCACCGGGCAGCCGCCGGGCGGCGACCGCCGAGGGGGCGAGCGCCGCCAGGGCCGCGCCACGGCGTTCGACGGGCAGGGCGACGAGCCGCGCGGCCTGATTGGCGAGTTCCTCGATCGCGATCCGCTCCTGCCGCGACTCGGCGAGCAGCCGACCGTGGCGGACGAAGACCGGCATCGTCGACGCCATGACCACGGCGAGCAGCGCCAGGGCCGCCAACGTCTCCACGGTCGAGAGGCCGGGAGGACAGGCCGCCGCAGCGCGGCTGGTGGGCGGCAGGCAGCCGCGGCCGGGCGGGCATTTGGTCCTTTTCGTCATGGCCGAACTCCCGCCACGTGCTCGGTCAACTCGATGAGCGGCATGAAGAAGGCGATCGCCGTCCAGAACACGAACCCACCGGCCAGGGCGAGCATGCCCAACGAGATCACCCGCTGCCAGACGGCCGTCCGCCGGCGCAGGGCATCGCGCCGGCGGGCGGCGATCCGCGCGAGCGTGGCAGCCGCGGCGGCCGGCGCGGCGGCGAGCTCCCGGCCCTCCGCGGCGGTGAGCAGGCCGGCCGTCGCATCCTGCTCGGGCAGACGTGTTCCACAGTCTGCGAGGCGGACGGCCAGCCGGCCGTCGGTCTGGCAGGCGGCGAGCGTGGCAGCCGCGGCATGGATTGGCTGGCCGGCGGCGACCGCGACCGCCAGCGTGTCGAGCGCGGCGGCGATCCGCCGGCGGCGCGTGAACGGCTGGGCGAAGGCCTGCCGCACGGCCGGGGAGAAGCGGAGCACGAGTCCCATCACGGTCAGCGGCACGACGAGCCACCTGCAGGCCGCCAGCCACGCACACGCTTCCAGCCACCGCGCGGTCGCGATCGGCAATTCGACACCGAAATCGTCCCAGATCTTTTTGGTCTGCGGTGCGATCTTGGTCGCCAGGAACAGCGTGACCAGCACCGCGAGAATGCTCCACCCCACGGCCCAGCGCACGAGGCCACGAACTCGCAGCCGGGCCTCGGCCTCGGCGCCTGCTTCAGCGGCGAGCGTGGCCCGCACGGTGGGAACGACCAGCCCGGTCATCCCGCCAAACCGCACCGCCACGGCATGCTCGTCGCGCATCAGCCCGGGCACGCGATCGGGAACGGCGGCGAGCGGACCGCCGGCCTGGAGGTGGCGCGCGGCCTGCGTGAGCCGCCTGCCCTGCCGGCCGCGACTATCCCGCGCCCAGGCCTCGAGCAGCGGGGCGGGAGCCACGTCCAACGCATGGCAGGCCGCCAGGAGCGTGGCCACCTGGGCCGACTCGGCGTGGCTCGCCCAGCGGCCGGGGAGGCTTCTCCAGATGGCGCGGGGCGTGGGCAGGTGAAACAACGAACGACCCCTTCAGCTGAATTGCCGAATCAAATTGATCAGCGGCAGGAGGATCCCGATCAGGTACAGCCCCACGGTAAGCACGACGACGCCGAAGGCGAGCGTGCGCCACAGGGACCCGGCCGCGAACGACGTGCCGGCGACCCGCAGCGCGTGGCACTCGGCGACGGCGGCGAGCAGTCCGCCCGCCACGGCGGGTTCATGGGCGAGCGCTGCGACGGCGGCATGCGACAGCGGCCGGCGCGGCCGGGCCGGGCTCACCGGTGGCACGCCCACGGCCCAGGCGGCGAGTTCGACCGCCTCGTCCTGCGGCACACCACTCTCCACGAGCCGAGCAAGATGCCGCGTATAGGCCGCCGCCACGGCCGGCCCGCGCCGTATCCACCAGCACGTCAGGCCCCAGCCGGCAATCACCAAGCCGACGCCGAGCAAGAGCGGCTTCCAGATGCCGCGCATGAAGGCCGCGGTGCCGAGCATCCGTTGCGTGAGCGGCGGCAGTTCCATGTTTAATTCGGTGAACACCTCCTCGAGCAGCGGCGTGAGCCCGAACGCCAAGGCCCCGAGCAGACCGAAGGCAAGCGCCACGAGCGTCAGCGGCACGACGAGCGGCAGCCAGCCGCGCGGCGTCGCGACCGGCGGTCCTGCGGCGGCCGCGACGATCCGGCCGAGGAGCCGCGGATCGCCGGCGGGCGTGGAAAAGAGCGGCATCCAGCAGGCCGGATCGGCGGCGGCGGCGGTCGCGCCGGCGGCCACGTCGCCGCGGGCCAGGGCGTCGGCGATCGCCACCCATGGCCGGCGCTCGCGCGGCGCAAGCTCGGCGGCGATGGCGCGGATCGCGGGCACGATGCCGCCGTGGCGGGCGACCGCCGCGGAGACATGCCGGCGGAGGAGCGCGTCGGGCATCATCGCGCCGCGCTCCCGGAGGCGTTCGGCGGCCGCGTGGCGATCGCGTGCATGAAGTCCGCGAGCGGCCCGAACATCGCGATGCCGTAGAGCAGCACGACGAACCCGGCGGTGACGATGCCGCAGGCCGGCAGCAGCCATTGGCGGCGCTGGCGCCGGCGGTCGTCGAGCAGCCAGTAGAAGTCGGCGGTCGCCCGCAGTGCCTCGGCCCGCTCGTGCGGAACCGGGAGCGACGCGGCAAGCGCAGCCAACGGCGGAGTTGCGGAGGCATTGCCGCGCGGCGCAAGGGAACCACTCGTCTCGCGGACGATCCGCTCCTCGTCGGCCGGGGGCAGGCCCGCCGTGATCGCCGCGGCCCGCACCTCGCAGGCCAGCGCCTCGTGCCGCCCCGACTGCCGTGGCCGCGTGCGGCGTCGCCACCACCACGCGGCGGCCGCGGCCATCAGGGCCGCTCCGCCGCCGGCCGCCGGCCAGCCGACCGCCCGCAGCATCCGACCGTTGCCACGATCAGCGGCCACCGCCCCCATGGGCGACACGATCGTGCCTTCTTGCGGGAAGCCAGAGGTGCCGAGCCACCACATGCCGAGACCGGCGAGCAGGCAGACGAACGCGGGATACGCGACCGCGGCGCGGGTCTGCCAGCGATCCTGACAATCGGCCGCGGCGACCCGCGCGACGGCGTCGGCACAGTCGATGCACGAGGCTGGATTCATGTGACCCGTGGCGTCCACCAGGAGCTCCGCGACGGGTCCGACGCCCATCACCCGCCGTGCAGGAGGGAGCCCGATGCAACGTCGGTCGGAATCGATCCGCAGTGGATCCCTGCGCGGCATACAGGCATACCGCATGCCTGGCCCACCTCACAATCGGCGACGATTGACGCATGCATGCAGTGCATCCATAATGCCTGCATGAGTCAACTCACCGTTCGCAACATCCCCGACGCTGTCTCCGCAAGGCTTCGCCTGCTGGCCGCGCAATCGGGTATGAGCCTGAACCGCACGGTGGTGAGAATCCTCGAAGCCGCCACCGGCGGCAGGCCTCCGGAAGGACGGCGCCGAGACCTTTCCGCCGTGGGCGGCCGCTGGACGGCCCAAGACGCGGCGGCCTTCGAGCGGGCGACCGCGGTCTTCGAGGCCGTCGACGAGGAGGTCTGGCGGTGATCCGCCTGTGCCTCGACACCACGGGCTACAGCAGGCTCATGCGCGGGCACGATCGGCTGCGGGAGCGACTGGAGGCAGCTGACGAGGTGCTCCTGCCGGTCACGGTGCTCGGCGAACTGTACGCCGGCTTCCAGGGCGGCCGGAGGACGGAGGAGAATCTTGGACTGTTGTCGGCCTTTCGCCGCCAGCCCGGCGTCGTCGTCGTCGACACCACGGACAACGTGAGCCACCGCTACGCCGCCGTCGTAACGGTGCTCAAGCGCCAGGGCACCCCGATCCCCACCAACGACATCTGGATCGCGGCGGCGGCGCTCGAGAACGGAGGCCGACTCGTCGCGTATGACGAGCATTTCTCGGTCGTGCCCGGCCTCATCATCGAAGCGCCCTAGCCGCCGATGAACAAAGCCCTCCATGGCCTTTGTCCACTTGATCGACCGCAGAAGTCGCAGACCGAAGGCGTAGCCGAGGCAACGCCAAGGGTTTCTTGGGGCGATCACCGTCGCATCCTGCGCGGGCCGACCTGTTCCACAGCCGGCTCGCGTTGGCCGAACGGCGGCGGTCAGCCGCCCGCATATTCCTTCAAAAATCCCTTGAACTGCACGAGGTGCTCCTCCTCGTCGGCGAGGAGGCGGATGCAAAGATCCTGCGTCACGTAGTCCTCTCCCTCGACCGCCTTGATGATCTTCTTGTACTGCGCGCAGGCGGTCTCCTCGGCGGCGATCACGCTTTTGATCACGCCCACCACGTCGGTGGTGACACTCACGGGCTGGATCTGCTTGCCGAGCATCGCGCCGATCGACTTGGAGCCGGGGATGTGGCCGCCGAGCTGCTTGATGCGATTGGCGAGCTGCTGGGCGTGGGCGATCTCGCCGGGCACGTCGGCGCCGAGCGACTTCTTGATCTCCTCGGCCCGCACGCCGTCGAGGTTGACGCTGTTGGCGAGGTAGTTGAGCACGGTCTCGAGTTCCATGCCGTAGCTCTCGAGGAGAAGGTCGATGGTCTGCTGGGTGGTGACGGCCATGGCGGTCATTGCTCCTGGGGGACTGAAGAAGGCGAACCGGAAATGCGTTCGAGCTTGGCGGCGAGCGCCGTGGCGGCGGTCCGCACGTCGGGCACGGGGTCCTTCCGCAGGGCCGTGACCCGCTCGGCCACGGCCGCGGGCGGCGGCGCCCGCGTGGCATCCACGAGCAGGCCCACGGCCTTCAGGCCGTTGAGGGCGACGAGCGCCCGTTTGTACCGCTCCGACTGCTTGACGTCGTCGCCGGGGGCCGCCTCGATATCGGGCAGGGCGAGCATCTCGGCGAGCGTGTCCCAGGCGACCGGATCGCGCTGCCGCGCCAGGCCCACGGCGGCGTTGAACCGCACGTTGTCCGCGGCATCGCCGAGAAGCGTCTGAAGCCGGCCGGTCGCACCGGTGCCGCCCACCACGCCGAGCGCGTAAGCGGCCCGCGACCGCACCGCCGCATCGTCGCTGCCCGCGGCCGACAGCAGCACGGCCGTGACCGCAGCCGGGTCCGTGAAGGAGCGGCCGGCAGTGGCGAGGTTGTCGGCCAGCACGGCCAGCGCCTCGACGGCGGCCTGGGACGTGCCGGGATCGGAGGCGTCGGCCGCCCGGGCCACGAGCGGCGCCGCCGCCTCGGGCACGGCGAACTCCCCGAGGGCGCGGCACAGATAGCCGCACAGCGTCTTCGACTGCTCGCCGGCGTGCCCCGCCGCCCGCGGTCGGCCCGAAGCCACCTCGTCGGCGAGAATGCTGCCGAGCTCCTGGGCCAGGCCGACGTCGCCCTTGAGCGCCTGGCCACCGGGCCCGCGGAGGTCGTTGGCGAAGTTCAGGGCCGCCTGCCAGCGGCCCTCGTTGTTGCGGCGCAGCGTCTTGACGTAGCCCTCGGGGTCGTTGCCCAATTGCGCGAGCCAATGGAAGGCCAGCCAGACGCAGACGATGATGGCGACGATGATCGCCGGCACCAGGAACAGCTGCACCAGGAAGGCGGCGCTGGGCGGCTCCACCGGCGGCAGGGAATCGTCCGGCGTGAACGAGCGGCGCGGCGTGTCGGCCATGGACGGGCGGTATCCTGAAATGCGGCACGCCCCGGATGCGATCTGCCCCTGGCGTGCTCAAAGTCTAGGAAGCCAGCCCCGTGCGTCAACGAAGCCCGCCCGCCGATCCGTTCCCACATGATTCCGTCGCCACCGCGGCTCCGCCGGCCACCTGGCTGGAGGTTGAGCCGGGGGACGTCGCCGAGCAGCTCGCCCTCGACGAGGCGCTTCTGGAAGAGGCCCATGAGGGCGTGCGCACGGAAACGGTCGTGCGGACATGGATGGCCGCCGAGCATGCGGTCGTGCTCGGTTCGTCGAGCCGCACCGCGGACGAGCTCGATCTCGAGGCCTGCGCGGTCCACGGCGTGCGCGTGCTCCGCCGGCCTAGCGGCGGGCTGTCGGTCGTGCTCGGGCCGGGCTGCCTGATGTGGTCGGTCGTCACGCACCACCCCGCCGGATCGCCGCCGATCGACGCCCTGCATGCGGCGATGCTCGACCCGCTCGCCGCCGCCCTGCGGGCCGCGGGCCGCGACGTCGTCCGCCGCGGATCGAGCGACCTGGCGATCGGGCACGGGCCGGGTGGCCTGAAGATCTCGGGCAACGCCCTGCGGGTGCGGCGCCACGGCGTGCTCTACCACGGCACACTCCTCGACGCCTTCGATCTCGGCCTCATCAGCCGCGTGCTTCGGCATCCGCCCCGCGAGCCCGACTACCGCGCCGGCCGTCCGCACGACGCGTTCGTCACCAACCTCGGCCTGGGGGCCGCACGACTTGCGACCGTCGTTCGCGCGGCCTTCAACGCGGTGCGGACCGCAACCGATTGGCCCCGCGACCGCGTGGCTCGGCTCGTCCGCGACCGCTACGCCGACGGGGGCTGGACACACCGCCTGCCGTGATCGCGACGCGGCGCGCGGTCCCTGGGCCCCAAACCGACCCGGCAAACTGGGCTGCCGCGCCGGGTCGTGCGGAATGGGCAGGGAGTCGATGCATTGGTCATCACGCGCGTCCGCGTGCGCCGATGAGCAATCCTGGTGGCGGGCCAGAATCCGGCCCGGGAAGGCAGAAGCCTCGGCAAAACCAGCCTTTCGCCGCTGGCTGCTCCCGAGTAAGGTCCTCGGCCCGATCGACAGGAAGTCGTTCGACAGACCGCAACAGGAGGTTGCCCCTCATGCGCTTGCACATGAACGCCGCGGACGTGCGTGGCCTCGTCTCCCGCCATTTCCTGCACCTCGGCGCCGATGCCGACGACGTGGCCGACGTCCAGGAGAACATCCGCATCGACCGCGGCCGCTGCGTGGCCCGCTGCTATCGCGTGGCCGAGATGTTCGCGATGTGGCTGATCGACGTGGGCGTGCTGCAGTTCTACGACGCCGACGGCGAGATGCTGCACACCGTGAACCTGTTCACGGAGCTGCAGCCACAGCGGGCCGCGGCCTGATCGGCGCGGCATTCGGGATGATGGTGGTGGGTCCGGGGGAAAGGTCTGCGCCGGGGGAGGTGCGGACCGCAAGCGGGGATATCCATGTCCATGCCCAATGGCGCGGCGCCGGCGCCTGAACTGTCGATCGTCGTGCCGGCGCCGGCCGACGTCGCGGCCCTCGAGGAGACGCTCGTCAGCGTCCTGGAGA
>Ga0315900_10005578_pt1 | contig 17247 bp, 27 predicted proteins | sample LakEriMetagenome_FD_203521 | JGI IMG/M metagenome (GOLD analysis project Ga0315900, IMG submission 203521) | Freshwater fungal communities from buoy surface, Lake Erie, Ohio, United States - Buoy 12 MA114 | ecosystem: Environmental > Aquatic > Freshwater > Lake > Lake biofilm | place: USA: Lake... | reverse complement strand
ACTTCTTTAACCTTAGAAATGTTACGATAATCATTAGGCACTTTATCCCAATTTAAAACCTCTACATTTTCAATTTGACCTCCTTTAGCAAAAGCCAATCCATTAGCATCACCTACTTCACCATCAGCACCAACATCCAACACATCGTTGTAGTTATTCAAATCCCTTGCTGGAGTATTACCGTTTTTAGCATCTTTTACTAAGTTTTCTTTACGAATACCACCACCAACATTCATCTTTAATTCATTAGAATCAACCTTTGATGCCTTACCTCCCATAACCGCACTGTAAACTCTTGCCATTGCCCATTGTTCTTTTGACTTAACATTTGGTCTAACGCTGGATGGATTGGTTTTATATGCGCCTATTCCTTTGTTGTAAATTTGTTGCAACCCTTTCAACGATACATTTGTATCTTTTGAAATTTCTTCTAAAGTATGTGAGGTGTTTTTAGGGTAATTATATTTTTTGTTGTATTTATCTTTATAAGTTACAACTTTGGTTGTTTTAACTCCACCGCCTTTCATTAAACCAGCCGTTTTAAGGATGGTGTAATAGTTTGGATTTTCGTATAAGTGGTCTTTTACAATGCGTAGTTGCATAGCCTTACTTGAAGTATGCTCGCTTTCAGCCTTCATACCATAAGATACTTGTCTATTAATGTGTCGCAAAGTAACATCGTGCATTTTAGCAATTTGCTTTAACGACATACCTTTTGCTAAATGACCTCCTTTTTTCATTTCATGCTCACAACCGCATTTACTTAATTCGTATGCAATATCATGGTCTGAAAGCATTTTTCCACCATAGTTATAACTTGAACCACTAAAGTGCATTTCAGTTGGTATTTCCATACCAGCTTCCGCAAATGCAACACCACCACCTCTTTCATTGATAGTTGATAAAATTTCTCTATTAGTCATCATTTTACCATCAAATTCACGTTTGGTTTGGTCTGCAACTGCTGGGGCAGTAATAATTACTTCTGCTGACTGGACTTCAATTGGTTGTCCAGTTGATTTATTAATAGCTTTTATTCCACCTTCACTATGTAGTTTGCCTACAAAATAACCCCCAGCAGTAGCATCGTCAAAAATCATAGTTTGTCCTCTACGTTTTCCTACAACAACACCTCCAGAATTAGTGTTTTTAGCCATTTTTTCAGTTAATTTTACTTTCTTGTTCATATTTTTTAAACGTGCTTCCAAATTTTATTTAATAATACTAAACTAATCAAAGAAGCATCCACATTATAAATTTTAGCGACTTCTTTTAAAGTTTTTGTTCTGCCGATTTTTCTTATTTCTAAAACTTTTTTTTCAGTAAGTTTTGACATCCCATGTTCAGAACCCTTTTGCGGTATTTTTAATCCATTTGATAAAGAGTGTTTTACGTTTTCAGAACCAGTTGCCCATTCTAAATTTTCGACCCTATTATCGTGTTTAATTCCATTAATGTGGTTTACTTGTGGTTTACAAAAAGTGTTTTCCGAAAAACACTTTAAAGTTAAAGTATGAACATAAAAACTTTTTTCATTTGCAACATTATCATTCACTATACAAAGTTTTACTCTTAAATATCCTTTTTTATTTTTAAAGGGTTTCAAGATAGTTTCTTTTTTATTTACAAAAACTCCCTTTCTACTTTCTACAACCCTCGCTAATGATTTTACAATACCAAAGTTAGAAACTTGGTACTTACTCTCGTAACCCGAAATATCTTTCCAAATTTCAGTTGTGTTCATATTCCTATTTCTTTTTAGATACTTCTTTTATAGGTTGCCCTAATTGCGAATATAACCTACGTTTAGGCAATCTCATTCCTTCTTGTTCAATTACAGTGTAATTACCATCAGAACCATCAATAATCATATATCCATCGGCTTTGCTTTTCAACTCATTTAAAGCTGCCTTACCTCGTGTAAAAAAGTCATCGATAACGGCTTCTGGAACAAACCTTCCGCTTTTTTTGTATCGCTCTAAAGCACGTTTTTTAACCACTTCTTCTGGTACTCGGTCAATGTAAACAATAAAAATCTTGTAACCTAAATCCCTTAGCAATTTTATAAGAGGAATATAGCTTTTAGTATTGTTCATAGTGCCATCATAAATAATATCGTACTTACATGGAATACCAATAGTTCTATCGCTTAATAGTGTATTAACTATATCTTTTGTTTCCAAGTGAGTTGAAGTAGCGTTCCAGCCTTTATATTCGGGTAGCATGGCTCTAATTTCGTCTGCATCTACTTTTAGAATTTCTTCTTTTAAAAGATAGGGTGCATATTTTCTCAAAAATGTACTTTTACCACTCGCTGGTGAACCGCCCATAAGAATAGCAATAGGCTCTTTCTTTTGAATACATACCAATTCGTCTTTAAAGCTATTAATGATACGTTGGTGTAGTTTCTTTCTACTTGCGGTATAATCACCATTTCGGTCTAAGTTTGCATCTTTTGTTTGTGGTAAATTTTCCGCATAGTTGGTCAAAGTTTGAATCGCTTTTTTGTCAATTCGTCTTTCACCATTAGAATCGTAAATTTTGCTCTTAATATTGTCGGGTATTTCCCCACCAGCCTTATAGTATTCAGACCAGTTTATTGCAGTTTTTTTCATGTTAGCTTTTTTGTTTTGTCCTCCATATTCGTAACGAACATCATCAGTATTTTAATCAAAGGTTGTATTTGTGCCATCGGCAAGTTTTATTTGGTTAGGCTCTAAAACAATATATGAATTACCAATTCCTTCGTGTTGGTTTTCATAAACAAAACCAATATTATTATATTTTTTTACTAAATAATCTCTAATTTTTTTATTATCTTCCCTATAATATGCATTGTAGAAACCATATTTTTTAGCAGTTTCTTCGCTAATAAAATTATTATTTACCAACTCATAAATATATCTTTGTGGGTATTCAAATTCTCCCGCATCACTAATTTCAAATACTTTTTTAATATTTAAGAAAAATGAATTAACGATTGACTTACGACCTTTAAAAAATAGTTTTGTTTCAGACCTATTTTTTGCTTGTTCAAAAGTTCCAAAATGGAATCCTAAATCTGCTTTTTCAAAATCAAATACATAAAATGGATTCTCAACATAAGTTCCATGATAAACAACCAAAGGCTCGCCATTTTCGTCAACTACCTTACTTGCTTTACTTGGATTATTTTCCCAATCCCCAAACCACTTTTTAAACGCTGGTGTACGAACTAATTTATGTTGCGCAAGGGTTAAATTACTTGGTTTTCCGTTCGGTGCTAAAAGTTTCATGTAAATTTATAAACCATTAAGTAGCAAATGTAATTAAAGCAAAAGAAATAAAAAAATGTTATTATAAATAATATAATAGATTAATCTCCAATAACTAACATTTTTTTAATTTAAAAAAAATTTGAATTAAAAAAATATTGTTATTAATATAAACATATCTTTGTTGTTAATTAATTAATTAAAATTTTAAAATTATGTTTTCACTCGACATTAAAAGTCCAAATTATCTTGGTGGAGTAAATGTTCACAACACCATTACTATTGCTTTGCTTGCCTTCTTGGTTTACAAAACAGTAAAGAAATAATTTTCTTTAGAAAGGACAAAAAAAATAGCCACTCAAATCGGGTGGCTTTTTTGTTTTTACTACTTAGCTAACTTATCGATTATATCTTTAAATTGCTTGGCTACTAACTTCCAACTCATAGTGGAAACCTTATTGTAAGCATTTTCAATTTTTGTCTTAGCTAAATCTTGCATTTCTTTTTCATCGTGTGGCAAATTGTAAACAACACCCATTACAGTGCTAACTTCTACTGGATTAGAAGTAAAGCGTATTTTTTCAAAATCATTCACGAAAACGCTTTGTTGTGAATACATAAAAGAAATTGTGTTTTCACCATTTTCGCTAATTTCAGTGAGCGAAGTGTGTTTTGGGCAAACCACCAAAGTTTTGGTAGCCATAGCTTCTGTTACGGTCAATCCCCAACCTTCTGCGGTTGTTGTTGTAATAAAGCAATTAAAGGCATTGTAAATCCTATTTAACTTAGCCACATCATACCCTTTATTTTCGTTGTAGTTCGTTGGCAAAATAATATCTTTTCCTACTTCCAAACCTACCCTATCGCATAGTCTATAAATGTTGATTCCGCTTGGGTCTAATGGGTTGCAATGTAAATACAAAACTGCTTTTGCTTGACTTGTATGTTTGAACATGGCAAAACCTAAAATTAAGGTTGCTATATCCTTTCTGGCGCTATTCCTATTAACGCTTCCGAATAGGAAAGTATCTTCGTTTCCTTCACCTAATAACTCCAATTTAGCTTGTAGTTTTTCTTCTTCATTTAGTGGAAAAAAGTCAGAGGTATTACAACCATGCGGTATTACTTTTATTTTCTTGAATTGAGCATCGCTAACAAGCGGTTTCATTACTCCTTTGGCATAGTGAGTATAAGTAATTGCCTCGTCAAAAAAGTTCAATACTTTCAAGTCTATTAATCTTGGCTCGCTATCAATCGGAAAATACACAATTGACTTAAAGTTAGGCTTGTTTTGTTTTAGTTTTTCCTTTTTAACGTTTTGCAAATGCTCTCCCATGTCGTTGAATATTTCAATATCGTTTAAGCAAAAAACTACATCGAAATCGTTCTCAAACAAAATTGACAAAAACTCAATACGGCAATATATATCCTTTCTTTCTTTTGGGGTAGATAGCGCTGGTATTACAGTTACGTTAGGCAAGTATTCATAAGGCTTTTCAGCGAAGTCATTGATGGCAAAAACAACAATTTTCATGTTTTTGTCTTTTGCCCAATTATTTACCAGTTCTTTTGATACTTGACCAAATCCAGTATCGCAATTAAAATCACCATAAAACAATACGTTTTTTGGCTTTGCTTGTTTGTGTACAACTTTCATAATGTTATTTTAAGTTTCTTGGTTGCAAATATATCGTTTACTCCTCTATTTTTAGAATGGTAAACCCTAAAAACTTCACCTTTTTTGGTGTTGATTTTTTTTCTTCTCTTGCTTCTTGGGTTTGGTGAATTAAATATCTTAAATGCTCATTTTCTTTAAGTAATTCAGAAATATCAAGTTCATATTGGTGTATTTGTTTTTTCAAATCTTTAATCGTGTCCGAATATTCTTCTGAAATTTCTACTACTGTTTTAGGTTCTTCAAATTGAAGCATTTGCACATCATTAATTGGCTCGAAATCTATTGGTTCTGGTGTTGCGTTTTTGATTTTTTCAATTTTAGCTTTATATTCTTCTCTTGTTCTTCTATTGTATTCGTTAATAAAATCAATAATCCCTTTAGCCATTTCTATGTTAGGCTCTCCTCCAGTCCATTTGTATTCGCCTCTCTCTTTCAACAACACTCCTTTTTTAATTAGCGCCCTTGTAAAGTGCCAAACTGATGGTTGTTTTTCAGAATAAGTTTTAGGTACAAACTCGTTTCTTTTACATAAAATTTTAATTTCAGTTAGAATGTCCAACACTCTCACTGGTGTGAATCGTCTTTTAATTGTTTTCATTTTGTGTGTTTTTAAAGTTTCTTGGTACAAATATATTAATTATGGTCTTAATTGATTGTAAATTGATAAGATTTTGTCGATAAATATTTTATTGTTTGTTTTTTTAGCACAAGAATCCGCAAAAATTCCATCTGCTGTATAATGCTCTATTTCAAACTTTGTATCTCCTATCGTATTTCTATCAATTATATAGTTATGACTATCAATAAAACCAACTTCTGTTCTTCCGCATTTAAGTCTTAATCTACCATCTGCAAACGCTTGGTCGAAAGATATAAAGTCAGCGCTCAAATCTTTTATGTTATTCCACAATTCTGGATGAATTAATGTATCATCATCGTTGAAATAAACATACCCTTCTTTTATCAAGTTCAATGCAAAATTCCTTTGAGCATGACCTACAACGCTATTAGGATTTTTGTGTGCGTACATTTCTACATTAACAGTTAAATCCAAAAAGTCTGGCAACTCTGGCACAAATTCTGAATCAAAAACTATAATCCATTTATAATTTTCTTTTGGTATGTTGATGCTTTGCGCTATTTTTAGCAAGTTTTCTAGTCTTGAACAAGGTGTAACTATATTTATAAACATTTTTTTAAAAATTAATGATTAATCGCCCCATTTTTTTAAGTTTAGTATTTCGTTGTGCGGAAAAATTGAACCATTTGTGTAGTTATGAAAACTATTTACAATTCTGTTGTTGTATTTGCTAATTTCACTAACTTCTTTTATGAATATAACCACATAATCTGCCCAAATATCAGTTTCTTTATCGCTGGTATAGTTTTCTACTACCGCACAATTATATCCATTTCGTTTGCCCCAATTTGACATTGCGTTTCCGCTATCTGGAAAGAACCTCCAGCAATCAACTGGGAATCTATGAAAATCACCACATGATGGTACGTTTAAATAGAACAATCCAGTTGGTTTTAAAACTCTCATAATTTCTAAGTAGTTTAACCAGAAAAACTCACTATGTTCAAAGCAAGAAGAACTAATTACATAATCCATTGAATTGTCATCAAAAGGCAGTACATATTGGTCGTTTAAAACAATATCTACACCATCGCCTTTTTCTAAATCTACTCCAATGTAATTCATGGTTTTAGGCGCAAGTGTTCTTATGTTAAAACCTCCATTCATTGAGCCAATTTCTAACATTGTGCCAGTTTCATTTATGTTATAAACATAATTTTCAAAAAATCTTTGTGCGTTCTGTGCAGCCGTTGTGTGCATAATTAATATTTTACTTGTTTAACAAAAGAACCATCGATAAATGAAGCATTTATTGAAATTAATTTTTCATCTACTGCTCTAATTACTTCTGGGTGGTTTGGGTGGTAATCGTGTCCTCCTATGTAACCGCCATTAGCAATTATAGGCATATAGTTTTCAATATCTTTTTTAACTTGGTCATAAGTATGCAAAGCATCAATATATACAAAATGCACTTCAAATTCTGGGTTTAAACATAATTGTGAAATCTTTTCGATGGCAGTATCAGAAGTCATTTTAATTTTTTCTATGTTGTTGTACATTTTAGTGTTTTCGTCAAATTTTTTTTCAACAACATCCATCGTAGCAAACCCATTTACAAGGTCGTTCGGGTCGTAATCATCTATAAATGGGTCTATACAAATTACTTTTCCAAAATGTTGGGCAAACATAACTGAACTTTCACCAGCATACGAGCCAATCTCTATCATTGTTTTACTTTTTAAATCACCTAAATTAACTTTTAGGTATTCGATTAAATCTTGCAATCCTTTAATTTGAACTGCATTTGTTCTCATAGGGTATAATTCTTGACTTCTCATAAAAGTTGTTTAATTTATTTATTAAATTTTGTTGTGTATTTTTCCTCGTTTGGCAAGCCTCCCCACATATCGATGTACATTTGCCTATTTCGCATAAAGTTACTGTTTAATGAAGGTTCTTTTGCTATGGTCATAGAATTGCGGTAAACCTTTGGATTTAAGATAAAGGTGTTTACTCGTTCCATATTTTGAAGGCGCATTTTATAGCAAAAGCTATTATCTTCAAAGTAAGCTGGAAAAAATTCTGTGTCAAAACCTCCTACTTGCTTCCAAGCATCTACTCGCAATATAAAAGAACACCAATTTTGAAACGAATTAATAAAAGGCACTTCTAAATTTTGCTCTATAAGTAGCTTAATCTCATAACCTCCACGACCAAGTATTATGTCATCATTAAGCATTAATACATGGGTGAAGCCAAGCCTATCAGCATAATCCATAATCATATTCCAACTACCAGCAACTCCTAAGTTATGCGGTGGTCTGTAAATCACAAACATTTTTTCTCGTGTGATTATATGTTGGTTTCCGTTATCGCAAATTACTATTTCTGTACTTGCAAAATCTTCAAAGTATTCAACTAAAGCTTCGTTTAACAAATCGGCTCTATTGATGGTTGGTATTCCTACCAAAAGTTTAAATTTTCTTTCAATCATGGCATTTAATTTTCTTGTTCGTATGCTTTTTTGCAATCTCGTGAACAATAAGTTTTGTTAGTTGGTTCACCGCAAAAAGCGCATTCATTTTCTTCCGCTTCTGGCGGTGTTTGTTGTTTCCAGTCGTCGTAATTCATAGTTTTATCGTATTTCTCCAGTTTCCATATCAACTTCTAATTGTTGTGATTTTTTAGCAATAAGGCTAATTTTTTCAACAATAGCGTTAGTATAATATTTGTTTTCGTACTTCTTAGATTTAACGCTAAAAGTTACTTTTACATAGTCGCCTTTTTCAAGCATTAAATGTTTCAAAAGCACAATAATATCGTGGTATGCAGTAAAAGCAGTCGTGTAATAAGCATCGTCTTTTTTGCTTTGCAATACTACTTGCGCAACCGTATCGCTTACTCCAATAATTTCTAATATTTTACCTTTGCAAATCATGGTTATTTTTTTAATGATTATTATTCTTTTTAATAATTTATAGATTGCATAGTTACTTTTGGTAAAATGGTTTCAATATCGGTTTGTTTTAACCATAAATCAGTTACATATTCCCTTGCGTATCGCTTAACAATATCTTCTTTGACAAGTTTAGTAAACGCAATATCGTTAATTACTTTTTTGTATGCATCTACTTTTGATTTTTGTCTAAAAACATTGTTACCATGAGCCATAGCATCGTCAATCAGTTCTTTAGTCATTTGGATTAGCTTGTTATGTTTGATAAAGCCATATATAACCTCTCCAGTATCATAAAATTCTTCTCCTTTAATAACGCTTTCCTTTGCCATTTTAAGTAATTCTTTAAAGTTAGCAATTCGTTCTTCGTCAGAAGGCGGTATTACCCTCTGTTGTTCTATTTTTTGAATTTGTTCACGAACTTTAAAGATTATTTCACTTTTGTGTGATTGATAAGCTTTAAGCACTTTAGAAACATATATTACTGACAACTGACCATAAGGTTGCGCATCAGTATCTAAGCTATCGGTTGCAACTAAGTTTATACACTCACTTAAATCAGTGGCATTAAAATTTGGAAAACTTTCTCGAATAAAATTAGCAAGGGTATTCAGTTCGTTAGGTTCTGGCTTCTTTATACCCAAGTAATTTGCCCAGCGTAATAGCAGGGAGTTCATAAGCAACAAATCATCCTTTGTGCTATAATCTTTTAGCTTTTTTTCAGTTTCGTTTGCTCTGAATAAAGCTATTTCTTTTTTGGTTGTATTAGGAAGGTTTATTCCAACCAAGTTCTGTTGCTTTGATGGCAGTGTCATACGCTTCTGTTTGTTTATTTTGAACGTTTAATGTTTCGTTTAAATAAGATTCCATTTTATTTCCAAACAATGTGTTTGGAGTTAAATAATCCTCCATTTTAGTTCCAAGCCATTTATTGCTTTTAACGTAAATTACTTTTTTAAAATCCTCTACTTGATAACCTTCTTTTAGCCTTGCATTAATATTGGTAATAGCTATCTTAGAAGTAACCTTATAGGACTTGCCAGTACACTGGTTTAAGTAGCTAATTATTTCCTCGTAAATTTCGGTTTTATCTTCGACTACTTTTTTCGGTTTTGGCTTTGATTTGGTTTCGGGTTCTACGGATTCAATAATTGATTCTGTTGCGACTTTTATTTCGGTAATTACGGCATCTACAATTAAATGGTTTCGGTCTTTTTTAAACGATAGCGTGCTTACGTTGTTTGACAATAATTTCAATCCAGTTTCAATAATCCTATGGTACGAACTTCTTGGCATATCAATAGGCTTCATGAGTTTTATTTGCTGGCTTTCGCAATCTTGAATTTGAAATAATATTAGCATCCAAACATCGTAATATTCTTGCCCTTTTTTTCGCAATTCTCGAATGAATTTTATCAATTCCATTAGTCATCGATTATATCGTCATAAGATACGTTAAGAGCATTTTTAATTTGCCGTAAAGTTTCCAAATTGTAATTGGTACGTTTACCATTAATAATTTCGTTCAAGATATACATAGCAACAGATTTACCATTATTTGTCATTTTAATTAATTGCTCTAAATCCCTTTGGGTCATGCCCCTGCTTACAAGGATTTTATATAGTTTGGTAACTTCTATTTCTATTTTTTCCATGTTATAATTTTAATTTTTGTAAAATTTCTTTATGGTCTTTTACCATAATCGCTTTGTTATACAAATCCACGAATTTTTTTGAACCTTCGTCAACCAAATACTTTCCTACTTTTTGCCTAATATGGTCATAATCCGTATTAGAAACTTTTTGATGTAATAAATCAGTTAGGTTGTCAATTGCATTGAAGCTTGGTGTTTTAATCTTTTCCATTATTTATTTAGTAATTGGTAATTTGTATAATTGCAAACGTTGTTGTTTCGGTCTAAAACTGAATTGGGAATAGAAACAATGTCAAATCCCCTTCTTCTTAAATTAAAAATTATAGCACTTAGCCGAGTTGCCCCATATTGCTGAATTGCAGTCCAGCTATCAATTGAGCCTTTTTCTTTCAAGTGTTTTAATACTTGGTCAGTTTTGGTAGTTTTAGCTTTTACTACCATTGCTTCGGCATCTACAATTTCACCAGAATAAGATTCTCTTACTTCTGGCGGTGGCATTGTATTTAGCACTTCTTCTTGTGCTACTTTTGCTTGTTGTTTTTTACCTTCGTCAGTAAAAACCGTTTTCAATACATCCTTAAATAAGTTCATGTTGTTTGATTTTTAGTTGTTATTTAGAGCAATCTACTTCTACTATTTGGAAATTGGTATAAGCACGAATAAAGTAATCTTGTTCGGATGGCTTCAAGTTGTAAGTTAAGGTGTCATAGCTTCTGCCATTAGAAAATCTTATTGCAGTTACTTTTTTTGTTTTCAATAGTTCTAATTCTTCTGATGAAAAATCCACATAAACATTTCCTTCGCAATTGAATTTATTCCACATACTAAGTGTAATTTTACTTGAATCTTCAAAAAGAAAAATTAAGCTATCATTTTCATCGCAAGTTCCTATGTTTACATTTTTACATAAAAAGCCATTGTTGTCAAAACCACCATCTTTTGCTTTAAAGTTGGGAGTTATTGTAAATCCTTTTGTTTTAGCATCGTTTGCACAAATCAATTTTTTTTCTGCAAAATAATATTCCTTGTCAGTCATATTGTCTTTACAGTGTTCGATTTTAAAAGCTACTGATGTTTGTGAAAATGCGCCAAAAGTAGTCAGCATTACAATTGATAAAATTGTTTTTTTCATGTTTTTGGTTTTAATTTTTGTTGTTAATTATTTTTGATTATTGATAAGTAAAATAAGTATGCGCTTAAACCAAATGGTATAGCGGAAATACAACAACTGCTGTGTAAGTTTAATATATCGGCATAATACAGATAGTCTGAAAACAAGTAGTCTTTTAAGTAACAAAGTAGTACAATAAGCACACTAAGTATGTAGCCTATAAAATACCATTTAAAAGCTTGTGTAAGATATTTCATGTTTCTTGGTTTATTTTAAATCAAAAGTAAGAATTATTTTTTATAATGCAAATTATTTTTAATAATACTTTGCATTATTTAGAATTAATTTCTTTTAGCGTGTTTTCAACTAATTTGCGCAGGTTATCATGTATGATAAAAGCAAGTGCTGTTTCTAAAGCTATTTTTGCTATGGCAAGCTTTTCTTTTGTAATTTCAAGTTCGCTTTTTTCACCATCTGTTTTTACAATAGTTGATGAGTTTACTTCAATTTGTTCTGGTTTTTTTTTCATACTTTTTTATATTAAAATTAGACCTATCTCGTATCAAAAGAGTGTATTTGGATGAATAAATAGGACATAGCCAATAGTTATATGCAAGGCTAATTTCGTGCATTTAATCAACATTTGTGGTTAAATCCGTAAAAGAAAAAAGCCCACGCTCTTTTGCTTTTTCAAAGCAATTAGGGTTAATATCGCAACCAATAAAGTTTCGTTTCAAATCTTTGCAAACTTCGGCAGTTGTAAAACTTCCACTATAAAAATCTGCAACCAAATCTCCTTCGTTTGAGCTTGCTTTTACAAGTCTTTCAATTAATGCTTTTGGTTTTTGAGTAGAATAATCTACACTTTCAACGTCTATTTTATCCTTAACTGTTCTTATTATTGCTATTTCCCAAACATCACTCATTGTTGTTAAGTAATAAAATCCGTTTTCATCTTCTTGTGTTTGTAAGTTGGTAAATCCGTATTTATGCTTTGTGTAGTTTTTATCAAGCAATTTATTAAAAGTGTAGGTTTTGCTTTTTGAATACAAAAATATATTATCGTGTTTTCTTGGAAAATATTTTTTACTTGCGCCACCAGTTTTATATTTCCATATAATTTCATTTACAAAATTATCATACCCAAAAACATCATCCATAATACATCTAATCCAATGGTTTATTCTCGTGTCCATCTGCAAGTAAATACAACCTGTATTCTTTAAAATACGGTGCATTTCTTTAATTCTTGGTATGTAGTGTTTTTCAATTTCGCTTCGTATCGGTTTTAAATCTTGGTAGTCTTTAAACTTTCTACCAGTTCCGTAAAGTATATCACAATAAATTAAATCAATCGTGTTATCTTGTATTTCTGCCATCAATTCTAAATTGTCGCAAATTCTAAGGTCTAAAAATCCCTCCCCATTTTTTTCTTTTACTATCATTCGTTCATTTAATTAAGTTTCTACTAAAATTACCGCCCAGCATATAACAACGTGTATATTCAAGTTTGCATCAGCATTTGTGCATAATTCAAAGTTTCTACAAGCAAACCTGAAATATACACGAAACGTTATAGGAAATTTTATTTTTCCCCACCGCACCACTAAATACGGAAATCTTTTGATGTATCAATGTACTTTTCAGTAACAGCATTGTAAGCCTCAACAGCAGAAAAAGGTTGCATACCTTCCCAAACTACTGTGCCAGCAACAATAACTTTTAATCCACCATTTAAAGTTGCCACCAACCTTTTTCTTTCCCTTGTGCTACTTGCAAAAGTTACATCTTCGGTTTCAATTCATTTTTGTAAATCTGATAATTCAATTGTATGTGATTTCATTTTAAAATTTGTTTATTGCCAACCCACAAAAAAATAAAACTATCCTATAACACGGGTTTGGCGTAATGCCACCAGATAGTTTGTGCCTAAATTTAAAGTTCGTGCAAGGTGGCACTAACGCCAAGCCCGAAAACGTTATTGTTGTTTTTTATTCTCTGAAAAATATTTTCGTAACTTGGTTTTAAGTTCAAATGGGAAATCGTTATTCAGCACCCAATCCAAATATCCAATATCGCTTAATACTGGTCGGTGCATTAGTTTACCAAATGACCAACAAACCTCGTTGTCTTTGTTAATGTAACATTTACCAGCCACATCAAATCTTCTTTTATCACCTTGACAAAGTTGGTCTATGTCGGAGGGGAAAATATCATCCTTGCCATCAGTTTGGTGAAGTAATATTTCAAGGGCGGCTCGCACATCATTTAAGGCATTGTGAGCGCCATCCAAATCTTTACCAGTATATCTTTTGTACACATCGGAAAGCTTGTTGGGTCTAAGCAATCTTTCGTACTGCAAGACATCCACAAAGTTTAATTCCCAATTAGGAAATTCAATACGCATTCGACTAAATTCTTCTGCTAAAAGCGGAACATCAAATACGTTTGAATTGTAACCAGCAATATCGCACCCTTCAAAAAATTCAAGTAGTGATTTTGATATGTTAGCAAACGTTGGTTTGTCTGCTACCATTTCATCAGTTATACCATGCACTTCGGTTGCTTCTTTTGGTATTGGTATAGTTGGATTAATTAAAAGTTCCTTTTCGGTTTGCTTTCCATCAAGGTCAATCTTAATACACGCAATTTGGCAAATACGGTCTTTTGCAATATCAACTCCAGTTGTTTCTAAGTCAAAAAAGATAATTGGTTTTGTAAGTTTCATTTTATTGTTGTTTTAATTTATAAATTCTAAATAATCTTTTCCGTTGTTATAAAATAACCTCATGTTATTGTCAAATACTTGTATGTAAACTTCTACACCTTCTTTATCAACAAAAGGCACAATTTGGTATTGACTTCCATTTGTAGTTTTACCTTCTTCTAATTCACCAAAACGATAAAACATTTTTTCCTTATCACCAACAAACATTTTTATATCGTTTGTTCCTTTGTAATTAAAAATAACTGTTATTTCACCATAGCTTGGTTCGCTTTCAACATTGTTTATGTTTGTTATATAATGCGTATATTTTCTAACAAAAGTTGTTTGAGCATAAAACGCTATTGATAATAATAGCATTGTAATTGTTAAATAGGTTTTTTTCATCGTTTTTTAATTATTTGTTTCTGTTGGTTCGTTTTCATATCCAAGACTGCATATAACTTCTACTTTTAAAACTTTGTTGTTTTTGTAGTGTCCATCTACATCTTTGTAAACAACTCTTTCTAAAACTTCTTCTTTGTTGTTTTTAAGAATAGTTAAGTTACAAAATAGTATCTCCCTTCTTTGCATCGATTATTTGTTTTTTAATTGCTCTAAAGATTTTTCAATTTTTAAAAAAAGTTCTTGTAATTCTCCCACATCATCTATACTCCATCCTTTATCGCTTCTTAAAACATAAAAGAATTCATCAGTTCCAGAACTTTCACAATCTATTAATAAACTTTCAATCTCCTCCGTAGTGCCATTGTGATTTCCTTCTTGGGTAAATTCAAAATTAGCCTTGTATAATTGTGGTTTTTCCATCGTTACTTCTTCTTAAATTGTTCAATAATATAATCAACACCTTTTTCTGTTAATTCAAAAGTATCAGGAAATTCTCCATAACCACTTTTTAACAATGAAATATGTGCAGGATTAATTAATATAATATCTAACAATGATTTTCTAATTTCTTCCTCACTATACATTCTTTCAGCTTGCCATTTAGCACCTTCAATAAATCCTAATTTAGATAATTTATTTTTAGAATATATTTTAGCAACTTCTTCTAATGTTTCTTTTTTAGGTTCTTCTTGTGGAATGATGATTTTGTATCTTTTTTTATGTTTACTATAATAACCGTTTCTTTCTCTGGTAGTTTCAACCCCAACACTCTCACAACTTGGATTCTTAACAAACCATTCTAAGAACTCATCATCAATAGCTTGTACACCATCTTTGATTAAGTCTTGGTCGGTTGTCATTATAACTAATTTACATTCTGATAAGTCAGTTAAGTAGTTAGGGAATTTATTTAGAATTTCACCTTTTTCTAATTGCCATTTACCTTTATGTGGTCTTACATCTTTAATTTCTTCATCAGAAGTGATGTAGATGTTTTGATTTTGAGTACCGCCTCCAAGATTTTCAGTATAAAAAGGGTCATTTGAAGTAAGTCCTAATCTGTAACTACCCAATATGCTATAAAGTCTACTTGGTTTATCTGTTGGTAATAAAAAAATATTTTCCATATTATTTATTAATAATTAAATCCCCTTTTTCACCACAACCAACATTTACAGTTGCATCTTCTGGCAATTCGCTAAAAAACTTTAACATCAATCCACAATTATTTACTGCGTTTGGGTTTTTTTTTGCAAATGCTTTTGTATAAACTAAATTATAACCAAAGTTTTCCAGCGTGTAATATCCAGCTTGAAACTTTTTTCCTTTCACTCTAAAATTTGAACTCATAATGATTAAATATTAAAAAACCATGAAGCAATACAACGGCTAATAAATAGCGTTGCTGATAGTGCGCAAAAAGCATATTGAAGTTTGTCTAAAACTGGTGTTTTTTGGGTTTTTGTAGTTTCCATAATTTGTGTGTTTACTGTTACTTGGTTTAATAATTAGAACAAAGATAAATAGTTTTTTGGTTCTACAAAATAAAATGCAGTTTTTTTTAATAATTTATATTATAAATATTTTTAGTGTTTTTATACCATTCTTCCAGATTGACATTTTTTTTTAAAAAGTAAACCTATAAGCTGATTTTTGTTTTTATCGTTCACGTTTTTCCAGCGTTCAATTTTCATGAACAACCAAAAAAAACCCCAAGTTCCACCCAAGTTCCACGCTCGTTCCAAAATATCTTATAACTAACTGACAATCAACGCTAATTGTTCCAACGATGTTCCACGCAAGTTCCAAACTTGTTTCAGAAGTGTTCCAGAAAAACAAAAATATACCCTTTTTCTACCCTTTTTATACCATCCAACATCACTTGAAAAAAAAATCGTCCAAAATGCAATCAACTTTTAATTAAATTTTGGACGATAATTATTTTGTCGTTTCAAAAAAAAGACTATGACCCACCAAAATCCTTTCAAACCAATAATATAACTTTGGCAAAAACCATCACATTTTGCCAATCTTATATTTTTACAACCTCCCCAGATATGTTCACCGCATCAATGAGGGAAGCATAACCGTACTCCTTCCGTACCGTACCAGTACGAGTACCAGCGCCAGTACCAACACAACCCAGCACAACGCCCAGCGCTGGAATCAAGGCATTTGTTTTAATCTTTTAACCAAACCCTTTAAACTTCCACAAAAACATCATATCTTCGTATTGCTGTAATTAATAACCTACTATTAGTTCTATGGTAAAATAGGGTGTTCCGAAAGGCTCACCCTTTTTTTTTCTAAACATCACCAACAACATCCGCCTCACCTCAAATCAAGGCATTAACGGCATTAAAAAAAACTTCCACAACAGTACACCAACCAAAGCTTTAAACCCATAAATTTGCCAGTGTGTTTTTGTGTATTAAGATTTGGGAGAGTTTTAATTCACGAGTTTTTTTTTATGGGAAGAAAGGGAAAGCCAAAAAGCTATTCCCTTTTTTTTATTTCCAAATTAAAATAAAGCGTTTTAAGCTATTATTTTTATCTCAACCATATCTATACACCAAAATAACTTTTAAATCAAACCTACCCACCTAATTTTTAATCTAGAAAAGGGTAATGTGTTTTTTTACTTCCAAACATTTCACCTTATCACCTAAATCAATCAAAATTAGCCTCACTGTCGAATTATTTTGTCAAAAAGGTGTTCTTGGTCAAGTCAACATGAGTTCTTAGCTTAAATCTTAGCTATTTAAGTTTTTAACCTTCTTGTCTTAAAAAAAATCTCTGGACTCTTAAAAAAGTTAGTGGTAATAATCCAAGTATTCATGATATAAAATTCTTAGTATGGAATTAAGTTCTCTTTTGTTAAATAGTATTGTGGGAGGG
>Ga0315900_10005577_pt1 | contig 17247 bp, 14 predicted proteins | sample LakEriMetagenome_FD_203521 | JGI IMG/M metagenome (GOLD analysis project Ga0315900, IMG submission 203521) | Freshwater fungal communities from buoy surface, Lake Erie, Ohio, United States - Buoy 12 MA114 | ecosystem: Environmental > Aquatic > Freshwater > Lake > Lake biofilm | place: USA: Lake... | reverse complement strand
TATCATCACAAGATGCATTCATATTAACTGTTACTGTTGTTCCATCTGAAATAGTTACATCATCATTGGTTGTTGGCACACAAGCGCAATCCCAAGTAGATGTATTACTCCATAATCCGTTTGCAATTGATTTTATTGGACCTTTAGGTAAGGTTGCTTGTGTTCCTGTTAATGGTGTACTTAATTGCCCTTCGGAAACAGCATGTACCTTCCACATATATGTTGTTCCTGAGCTAAGAGTTGTTGCATTATAAGATGTTGAGTTGGACGCAAGTTGTGTAAGGAAATTATAAGTTACACCACCATCATCAGAAACATAAATAACATATCCTAATTCTCCAGTTGCCCAATCAGGCCAGTTTAAGGTCATACTGGATGCTGTAATGGATGAAAAAGTTAATGCTCCAGCACTAGGTGTTGGTGTAGTTGGATTAAATAATATACTAGTGCTTGATGCAGGAACTGTTGCTAAAGTTGTAGTTTCGGTATTGTTAAAAGTTCCAGTATTAGCAACAGTTTGGTTTAGTAATTGCGCTGCGGTTGCTGCAGCACTTTGAGTAGCTGCATTAATACCACACACATAAGCCCATGTGGCAGTTCCTCCATTCATTGTACCATATACAAATTCAATATTTCCTGTTCCCTCGTACAATTTAACTTGAAAATTTAAACTGGCTGCAGCAGTATATGTTGGAGGATTTGCGGCATTCCATGCGTCCATATTAATCCACTCAATCGTCATTACTCGGTTTGGATAGGTACCTGTAGTTAAGTACCTAATACTTGTTGATAAAGGGTTGGCGCCTCCGCCGTTTACCCAAATATCGTCATATAAAGGTGCAAGTGCTAACCATGTACCACCTACGTTACAAGTAAATGCATTTGGATTCTCTCTATATTCAAAAGCGCCGCATCCATTGGCACCTGGCGATACATCTCCATCAGAGGTCGAAGAAGAAAAATCACAAAATCCATTCGTGGACACTGATATGTAATTATATCTTGTTCCTAAATACCAATAATCAAAACCAATAGGAATTTGAAAACTTCTATTATCATCTTGTTGATCTGTTGTTGTTCCTGTAGTTCTTCTCCAAGAAAAAATTTGATTACCAGTTGTAGCAATAGATGTATAGGATGTTCCGGTTGTACGGGTAACGGCATAATTTGCACAAGATTGTGCATTTAAATTTTCAAATTTAACTAATGAAAAAATGGTAAGAAGGAATAGTAGAGGTTTTTTCATATGTGTGAAAAAAAGTTAAAATTACTTTATCAAAAAAAATGCCAATTGTTAAAAATCTATAGTATGTGACATTTCAATAAAAATAGGTAAAAAAGCATTAGCTGTCAAGTATTTATATGATTTTTGAAACATTCAAATGTTAATTTTGAAGGAACTTCTTTTCATCATTCAATAAAGTCATTTTATCGAAAAAAATGCCACTAATTATTAGTATCAAATGAGTGAAATAGTCAAAATATTGAGTGAAAACAAATTGAAAGCGGTTGTAAAATAAAAATTGCGATAAAATTACCTCAATTTCGCTCTTAAAACAACAGCAGTAATTACAGACGTTATCGTACCTAAAAATAAATTTTTAAATACTACACTGGTGCATTCTTTAAAAAGTGTGACTTGGTCAATTTCTTTTTTTATCAAATCAGGAATTTGGGCTTCAGTTATTTTTAAATGACCATTTTTAATTTGCGTTTTTGCTAATTCAAAACCATAGGTTTGAATAAAATCAACTTTATAGGCTTTAAAATCTATGGTAAAAAATATGGCTTGAAAAATTACTAAAATAACCGTACTGAAAATTACAAATTTTAATCCTTCTTTCACTAAATCCTTTCCTCCAATCACATTATTGTGAATGACTCTTTTAGAGTAAATCATGGCTATTACGCAAAACGGAATAATTAACAACCATCCGATAATAGTAACTGTATTAATAGATTGGCTGTGCCCTCCGTAAAAAACAATACAAGTTGCAATGATTAAAAGAGCACTATATATTGATGGAAATAAAAATGTTTTTGGTGACATGGCAATGAGTTTAAGCTATAAAAATTGGAATGAATTATTTATTCATTCCAATTAAAAATTCTTCATTAGTTCGTGTTCTACTTAGCTGATTTAATAAAAACTCCATGGCTTCAACTGGGTTCATGTCAGATAAATGTTTTCTTAAAACCCATAAGCGTTGTAAGGTTTCTTTATCTAACAATAAATCATCTCTTCGTGTTGAAGAAGAAGATAAATCTACGGCAGGGAAAATACGGCGGTTAGCAATTTTTCTATCTAATTGTAATTCCATATTACCTGTACCTTTAAATTCTTCAAAAATAACCTCGTCCATTTTCGAGCCCGTTTCTGTTAATGCTGTTGCAATAATAGTTAATGAACCACCGTTTTCAATTTTACGAGCAGCACCAAAAAAACGTTTTGGTTTTTGTAAAGCATTGGCTTCAACACCACCTGATAATACTTTTCCACTTGAAGGCGCTACTGTGTTATATGCACGAGCCATACGTGTAATACTATCTAATAAGATAACCACATCGTGTCCGCACTCAACCATACGTTTTGCTTTTTCTAAAACAATATTGGCAATTTTTACGTGTTTTTCAGCTGGCTCATCAAAGGTAGATGATACCACTTCAGCTTTTACACTTCGAGCCATATCTGTTACCTCTTCTGGTCGTTCATCAATTAATAAAATAATTAAATAAACCTCTGGATGATTGTATGCAATAGCATTCGCAATATCTTTTAATAATACTGTTTTACCAGTTTTTGGTTGAGCTACAATTAAACCACGTTGTCCTTTACCAATAGGAGCAAACATATCAATGATACGTGTACTATTATTTTGTAATGGATGACCAGTTAATTTTAATTTCTCTGAGGGAAATAAAGGAGTTAAATAATCAAAAGGAACTCTATCTCTAATATAGGATGGTTCACGACCATTAATTTCTTCTACTTTAACTAATGGAAAAAATTTCTCTCCATCTTTTGGAGGACGGATACCACCACGAACAACATCCCCAGTTTTTAATCCAAATAATTTTACTTGAGATTGTGATACGTAAATATCATCTGGCGAACTTAAGTAATTGTAATCCGAACTTCTTAAAAAACCATATCCATCTGGCATCATTTCTAAAACACCTTCACCAATAGCAATGCCATCAAAATTGTAGTAAACACGCTCTGGTTTTGGTTGATGTTTATGTTCTTGTTTATTATCGCTCATCTCCATTCCATCTGGAGTTTGCGGTTTTTCTTCGGGCTCAATATTAATCGCTAAATCATTATTGACTACAGGTTTTGATTCTGTTGGTTCAATAGGTGTACTATTATTATTGCCTTGATTATGTTGAGGTTTTGGATGATTATGAACTGGTACTTTACGAACTTGTTCTTCTTTTCTTTCATGCATAGATTGACGAATAGAACGTTCAGTTTGAACTCTCTCTGTATGAATTTTTTCAGCTATAGGTTTAATTTCATCTTCTTTTATAGAAGGTGTTTCTTCAAATAGCGTTTTTTCAACTTTTACTTCTCCCTCAGCAGGTTTTTGAATACGAGTTTTTTTTACTTTTGCTTCTGCAGACTTCTCTACTTTATCAGCATCTTTTTTAGGAAACTGAGATACTAATTGAGAAGCTAATGCTTGGCTAGCAGCTTGCGCTTCAATGATTTTCATCACCATATCTGGTTTTGCCAATCCTTTTACATCAATACCAAATTGCTTACAAATGTCTTTTAGCTGAGGTAAAGCTCTGCTAGTTAAATCTAATACTTCAAACATAGTTATGTTTAATAAGGGGAATAATAATTAAAAAAGAGTTTTTTATTTTTAATGCTTTTGTGATTATAGACCAACAAGAAAATGTGAAGTCTTATTTACGATGATACAAGTATAAGCATTAATTTTATAATACAAAATAAATTGAAAATAAATTTTATGTCCAAAATAAGCGACATTTTTGCTAAAAAAAATACCTTTGTTATATGAGTAAGTTTTTAATTGTAGGATTAGGTAATATTGGAGATGAGTATGCTCATACTCGCCATAATATTGGCTTTGATGTATTAGATTATTTAGCTAAAGAAAATGATTTAAAATTCAAATCAGATCGCTTAGCCGATATGGTTGAATTTAAATATAAAGGAAAACAGCTGGTGTTAATTAAGCCGACCACTTATATGAATTTAAGTGGTAAGGCTCTTAATTATTGGATGCAAGCCGGAAAAATCCCCGTAGAAAATGTTTTAGTAATTGTTGATGAATTAGCATTACCTTTTGGTAAGATTCGTTTGGGGCCAAAAGGAAGTGACGGCGGACATAATGGACTAAAAAATATTCAAGAGGTTTTAAATACAAATCAATACCCTCGTTTACGATTTGGCATTAGTAACGAATTTAATAAAGGAAGTCAAGTAAATTATGTGTTAGGAAAGTGGAGCGACGAAGAGAAAAAAACATTGGATGATAGAATAAAAATTGCCGCTGATGCCGTGAAAGCTTTTGCTTTTATTGGTTTAGCAAGGTGTATGAATGAATTTAATACAAAATAAATTACTTATTTTGTATATCATATCTTGCAAGTGGAGTTGCATCTAAGCTACAAAACTCTTGTTTTAAAAACTTGTAATACCCTGTAATAGCAATCATGGCAGCGTTGTCGGTGCAGTATTCAAATTTAGGGATATAAGTTTGCCATTGATGCTTTTTACCTAATAAGTCTAATTCACTTCTTAATCCCGAGTTTGCAGATACTCCACCAGCTATGGCTATTTGTTTAATACCAGTTTCTTTGCTAACTGCTAATAAATTTTTAAGTAAATATTTTATCAGATGTGCTTGGTAGGATGCGCAAATATCATTTAAATTTTCTGTAATAAAATTTGAATTTATTTTTGTTTGTTCTTGTATAAAATATAGAAAAGCTGTTTTTACGCCACTAAAACTATAATTATTGTTTTTGAGTTGAGGCGTTGGAAATTTATATTTAGTCGCATCTCCTAATTGAGCATGCTTGTCGATTAATGGTCCACCAGGGTAGGGTAGTCCCAAAACTTTAGCAGCTTTATCAAAGGCCTCGCCAACGGCATCATCTTCTGTTTCGGCCAGTAATTCAAAGTTTAAATGATCGATAATTTTTACAATTTGAGTGTGTCCACCACTAACGGTTAAACATAAAAACGGAAAATTTGGTTGTTTAATCTCTTGGCTTTCTTCTTGAATAAAATGTGCTAAAATATGCCCTTGCATATGATTCACTTCTACCAAAGGAATATTTAATGCCAGCGATAGTGATTTAGCAAAAGATAATCCTACGAGCAAACTACCACTTAATCCTGGCCCTCTAGTTACAGCAATAGAATTGATTTGCGATAAGGTTATATTTGCTTTTTTTAATGCAGCATCAATAACAGGTACAATGTTTTTTTGATGGTCTCTACTCGCTAATTCAGGAATAACACCGCCATATTGCTCATGTATTTTTTGATTAGCTGTAATATTAGATAGTAATACACAATTTTTCAAAATAGCACACGACGTGTCATCGCAGCTAGATTCAATTCCAAGGGTATATATATCTTTATTATTTAATGACATTTATTCAATCTTTAGTCCAATATCTTAGGCTATATTAACGTTATAGATAAAGGTTATTTCGTTATTTTTATACGCAATGAGCGCATTTGGTAAAATTACAAGAATATTATGGAAAACGATACTGTTTTCTATGCTAGTTATTGTGATTTTATGTAGTACAGTTTTAATAGCGATGCAATCCGAAACGGTTCAAACTTGGACAGCAAAGAAATTAACATCATATCTATCTAAAGAACTTAATGCAAACTTATCTATTGATAGAGTTAAGATAAGTTTAATTAGTAATGTTACCCTTGAGGGAATTTTTGTGAGTGACAAACATCATGATACATTGATTTTCGGAAAAAGTATCACGATAGATGTAAGTGGTTTCAATTATAAAACACATCATTTAAATTTAGATGAAGTAGAATTAAAGGATACGAAAGTTAAGCTGTTGAAATACAAAAATGAAGAAGATTGGAATTTTCAATACTTGGCAGATTATTTTGCTTCAAAAGACACAACAGATATTGATACAACTAAATCTCCGTGGACTATTTCCTATGGTGCATTAAAATTAAATAATGTTGATTTTACATATCGTTTATTAAAAGATACAAATAGGGTTGCTCAAAATATGAATTATAATAATATTCATGTTTCATCAATTTTCGGAACGTTTTCTGAATTAGATTTTAAGGGTGATACCATTTTTGCACAGATAACTAATTTACAAGCTACAGAACAATGCGGTATTGAAATAAAGAATCTAACAACAAAGGCTAAGGTGTCTTCTTCAGAATTAAGATGTGATAGTCTTTACTTAAAAACTAAAAATAGTTTAATCGCAGGCACACTTCAATTTAAATACGAACATTGGGAAGATTATCAAGATTTTGTAGATAAAGTATATATCAAGTCTAATTTAAAAGATAGTTCTTATTTGAACTTTAAGGATATTGCTTTTTTTGCTGAGGATATCAATGGTTTTGAAGAAACATTATTTATAACTGGAAAAGTAAGAGGTTTTGTAAATGATTTAAGTGGAACTAACATGAAGGTGGGTTATAGGAAGAACACTGAATTTATTGGTGATTTGAGTATAACCGGTTTACCTGATTTCGAAAGGTCATACATTCATTTTGATGCACAAAAATTATCCACTTCTAAAAATGATTTAGAAAAATTTCCGATACCACCTTTTAACAATCCTACTTTTTTAAATCTGCCCAATGAATTAAGTAAACTAGGTGTGATTTCTTATAAAGGAAAGTTTGATGGCTTTGTGAATAATTTTGTAACCTATGGAACTTTTAAAACGGATGTAGGTTCTTTAAAAACTGATTTGCAAGTAAAAAAAGATAAATCAAAATTAGTTGAGTATTCGGGTTCCATTACAACAACCAATTTTAATTTATCTAAGTTATTTCCCGACGTAAAATTTGTCGGACCAATGTCATTATCTTCCAAAGTAAAAGGCAAAGGGTTAGAAATAGAGGAATTAGATGCACAGTTCGATGGAATCATTCAATCTATTTATTATAACAACTATCAATATAATGATGTCAAAATAGATGGATTATTTAAAAATCAAATATTTACTGGTTTTGTAGTTAGTAAGGATACTAATGCCAATTTTGATTTTAATGGTTCTATTGATTTTAATAATAAGGTTCCTAAAATGGATTTTATATCTACAATAAATAATTTTGATTTAGAAAAAACTCATTTTTCAACGCCACAATTAGATGGAAAAATTTCTTCTCAACTCTTAATTAATTTAAATGGTAATAGTATTGATAATTTAAGTGGGCAGGTAAATTTAGATAATACCATTTATAAAAATTCTGAAAAGACATATAAGCTAAGTAGTTTTAACTTAAATTTAGATCAATCGGGAGTAATTAAAGACATAACACTTAGCTCTAATATTGCTAATGTTCAATTAAATGGAAAGTATAATTTGAGTACATTGACGGATGCCTTTAAGCAATATTTGAATGATTATTTTCCGACTTTTTTTAAGACAAAAAGTAGATATATCCACAATGATAAGGCTGATTTATCTCTTAAGGTTAAAAATTTTACAATTATAAAAGAATTGTTTTTAAAAGACTTAATGATTGCATCAAATTCTGCAATTACAGCTTCATTTGACGCTTCCATTAATTATTTACATATAAAAACCAATAGTGATTTAATTGATTACACAGGGATTAAATTTAAAAGTAACCAAGCTGATATAAACTCATTACCGAATGGGATTGAATTTAATTATCGCGCAAAATCAATTAACGTATCTGATAGCCTTGCTTTTAGAAATCCAAGTTTAGTATTTGTTGCAAATGATAGATTAACTAATTTTAATTTAAATTGGGATAATTTAGTTAGTCCTAATTATTCTGGAATATTAGCAGGGAAAGCTATTTTTGAAAACACCAATGCAACGATTCTATTTGATAAAATTAGATATGTGATTGAAGATAGTGTTTGGCAAATTGTAAAAGCTAATCCGATCGTAATAGATACTTCATTTAGTGTGTTATTTAATTCATTAACCTTTTATAATCAAAATCAATTAATTACTATTGATGGAAAATTATCAAAAAACAGTAATGATAAACTAGATGTGTTTATTCAGAATTTTAAGTTAGCTCAATTAAATCCTTTTCTAAAAGATTCAAAGTTAACAATAGATGGAACACTTACAGGAAACACAAGTGTGTATGGAGTTTTTGATAGGCCGATAATTTCTAGCGACAATTCATTTAAAGAGCTTAAATTAAATAATAAATTGATTGGATATGGTGAAGTAAAAACCGAATATAATTTAGAAAAAGATTATATAAACATCAATGGTTTTTCGGCATTTGCAAAAGACTTTGATGGAAATTTAATGAAAAATATAATTTTTAATGGAAACTATTATCCTAAACTTAAGGAGGATAATATTGACATTAAATTTAAAGCTGAGCCTTTTGATTTGTCATTGCTTCAACCTTATTTAAAGGATATTCTAACATTTAAGGTCGGTTATTTAAATGGTGAGGGAACTATTACAGGTACACTAGATAATCCACAAATTAATGCCAAGCTAAAATTTTTTAAATGTGTGATGATTGTAGATTTTTTAAATGTACAATACAGTATAAATGGTTTTGTGGATGTTATGCCTAAACAAATTAATTTCGAAAACTTAGAAATAAGAGATAAAATGGGTAATTCTGGTAGTGTTTATGGTAATATTTTTCATAATAACTTTAAAGATATGCGAATTGATTTTGATATTAACACCAATAAATTAATGGTTTTAAATACGTCTTCAGCCAATAATCCATCTTACTACGGCACAGCATATGCATCAGGAAATGCAGGTATTTATGGTTTTTTAGATGACATCAAAATGGAATTGAATATGAAAACAAACGGTGGAACGTATTTTTATATTCCTCTTGATGGACCGTCCGAAGTTGGTAATAATGATTTTGTTAGGTTTATTACAAAGGATACTATAAAACCTGTAGTAAAAACTAGTAAGTCTAATTTCTCTCTTGATTTTAATTTAGAAGCAACTAAAGATGCTGAAGTTCAATTAATATTTGATGAAAAATCAGGAGATATCATCAAAGCAAGAGGCGATGGTAATTTAAATATGAAAATCAATTCAAAGGGTAAATTTGATATGTTTGGTGATTATGTTTTATCTACTGGAGATTATCTTTTTACATTAGAAGATTTTGTAACTAAGAAATTTGAAATCCAAAAAGGCAGCTCAATAAAATGGAACGGTAACGTGTATAAAGCTAACATCGATATTGTTGCTAATTACAAACAAAGAGCTTCAGTAAAACCTTTATTTCCTAATGATTCTTTAAATAATTACAATAAACGATTTCCGGTAGATTGTAAGTTATTTATGAAAGATAAGTTAACATCCCCTGATATCACATTTGGTATCGAATTGCCAACCATTGATGAATCTACACGTTCGGCCATAAAAAGTTTATTGAGTGATGAAAATGAATTAAACCGACAAGTCTTTTCATTATTGTTGTTACGTAGTTTTGTTACACCTCTTGCTTTGGCTGGTTCAGGTGGTATTAGTGCTGGAGGAGCCGCAGCCGCCACAGGATCTGAAATGTTAAGTAATAAAGTTAGCAATTGGTTAAATGGCGTTACTAAGGATATTGATATTGGAGTAAATTACCGTCCTGGTGGAGCACTTAGCAGTGACGAATTGGATTTAGCATTATCAAAGCAGTTATTTAATAATCGTTTATCGATAGATGGAAACTTTGGTGTAGCCAACAATAATTCTCCAACTAGTTCTGCAACAACGGCCAATAAAAACAACAGTTCAAGTAATATCATCGGTGATGTGACGCTTGAATATAAGCTTTCAGAATCTGGTAAGTACAGAGTAAAGGCGTTTAATAGAAGTAATGATAATACACAAACAGCAACAAGTGGGGGGCCTTTTACACAGGGAGTTGGTATTTTTTATCGAGAAGAATACGAAAGTCTGAGCGAGCTATATAGAAGATATATAGGCAAACTCAAACGAAATAAAACAAAAAAATAGTTTAATTCAATATTATTTTTTTGTAGTAGATTTTATTATTACTGGTTATTCTTATAAAATAAATACCAGCGGATAAATTTTCAAGCTCAATAGATTCAAGTGTATTTTTAGGTTTTAGTGTTAATATTTCCTTCCCTGTAATATCTAAAATCGAAATGCTTTTAGATAGTTCTTTAGTTTGAATAAATACTTTATGATCAGTTGGATTAGGATATATATCTATTATATAATTTGATTCTTGTTCTATAACTCCAACATCTTGACTACTTCTGTAATTTGAAGAAATAACAGTGTCCATTGCAGCAGCAGACGAGGTGCAATTGGTTGGAGTTAAAATAGCTACTTTATATAAATTAAGTCCTGCTGGTGGATTTAAATCTGTGTATGCAGATGTTGTACCTGATACGGTGTTAATTACTTGCATATTAGAAGAACTTGTTCCTCTAAATATATAATATGAATTTGAGACTACACCTTGATATAGGTTCCATGATAAATTAATTTGACTTCCTGTTCCTTGGCTACTTTGAAGTAAAATAGTTTTATGAGGACTTGATTTTAATTGAATCTTATTACAGCTATCTAAATGGGCTATTGCATATCTATATGATTGCTGATTTGTATTTGATGTTAAATCTATAAATTTATCTGGTTGGCTATTTGGAACATAACCAATAGAATCCCATAAACTTGAACTATTTTCTCTATAAATAATAGTGCCTTTTTTGTAACTGCTAACATAATTATTGAAATAAATCTCATTATTAAGATTTGTATTTGAAGATACATAGCAAAGTGTAGGTGTTGCAACTGCCTTTGAACATTCATTTATACATAATATACCACTACCAGCAGTTTGACTGAGAGTAAATTGTGTAGTTATGGATGCTGGTGTTGTAGCACATATTAAATAAAACTTACCTGAAACGATATTAAAAGTAATTGATTCAGTTGTGCTAGATGAAGATGAACATGCTAAAGTGTTTGTCATTAATTGAGAACAAATATTTTGTGGACCATTTACACCTCCCCAACATATTAAATCCATGTCGCTACCCCCAGTTACCTGTAGAGTCACAGACCCATTGTTTTGGGCTTGCCCATAATAAAAACAGTTGTGATTAAAGTTTGTAATACATCCAAAACTCATGCCTGCAGATGAAGATGTGTTGTTGGATATCGTAGAGTTTGAATAAGTTGTACCACTACAAAATGACAAAGCATTGGAACAACTATTTTGCGCATTTAATTTAAAAGAAATAACAATTAAAAGTATTAGTAGATATTTTTTCATTTATAATATTTTAACCTAATGTATAAAATATTAATGAATTATAAAAATCTTGGAGTTTGAAAGTGAGAAATAGCTTTACTCTCCACAACTTTTTCCATCACATGCAGTAGTATCTGAGCAGGAAGATGTTTCTTCTGGAGCTCCACATTCTGATTGAGTACATTCAACTGTAGTTGTTGCTATTTGGTATTTTATATATTCAAAATAACTTAAAAATCCAATACTTAATATTAAACCAATCCAAAATACAGCCTTTGTGATTTTTGTTTTACGCTTTTCTTTGTCTGTTGGTCCGCATTCACAAGAATTACCAGTAGCACAGCTACTGAATTTTGGTAAAACATATAATGAATAATAGGATATAGTAAATGATACTGCACTAATAACAATTAATAAAGGTTCCAAGGTACTTACCAATGGTGAGCTTGCTATAGTAGCAGATGAGACACCAAATAATGAAGCAATTGGACTGGCGCAAACTCCAACACAAGCGCCGCTTTTGCAACACGATAATAAAATAGGTGCAGCAGAAGTTAAGCCTCCAGTAATGCTTGTCCAAATTGATTTTTTAGTTTCCATTATTTGTGTTTTAATTAGTTGTTGAGTAATATTTTTTTCTAAACCAAAATGCTAGTTTTACTAAGGCAATTAAGGCTGGAACCTCTACTAATGGCCCAATAACTCCAGCAAAGGCTTGCCCGCTATTAATCCCAAATACACCAATAGCTACAGCAATAGCTAATTCAAAATTATTACCTGTTGCGGTAAATGATAAGGCAGCGTTAGTTGAATAATCAGCTCCTAATTTTTTGGCAAGTAAAAATGTAATTACAAACATCACTGCAAAGTATATAATTAATGGAATTGCTATTCGAATTACATCTAAAGGAATTTGTACAATCAACTCGCCTTTTAAACTAAACATTAAAACAATTGTAAATAGCAATGCTACAAGTGTAATAGGAGATATAGCTGGAATAAATTTTTGTTGATACCATTCTTCGCCTTTTATTTTTATCAAACTGTATCTACTAACTATGCCTGCAATAAAAGGTATTCCTAAATAAATAAAAACACTTTCTGCTATTTGAGACATCGTAATGTTGATGTCAAAACTTTTCATTCCAAATAACACGGGCACCTTAGTTAAATAAAAATAGGAGTAAGCTGAAAATAAAAGTACTTGAAGTAAACTGTTTATTCCCACTAATCCTGCAATATATTCTCTGTTGCCTTCTGCTAATTCATTCCATACAATTACCATAGCAATACAAGGCGCAATGCCTATTAATATTAACCCTGTTATGTATTCAGGGTAATCTTTTAAGAATATATATGATAACAAAAACATAAAAAAAGGCGCAATTATCCATGTAATGAATAATGACATGAGAACTAATTTTACATTTTTAAATACTTGCGGAATTTTTTCATACCTCACTTTAGCTAATGGTGGATACATCATTAATATTAAACCTATGGCTAAAGGAATATTAGTTGTACCGCTCGACATTGTATTGATAAATGTGGCAGTGGAAGGAATAAAATATCCAACAGCTACTCCAATTAACATGGCAGAAAAAATCCACAGGGTTAAATATCTGTCTAAAAAGCTTAATCTTTTTCTATTAGCTGCTGGCGCACAGTTTGTGTTCGACATATTTTCTTAATTTATTTTCGAAAAAACATAAAAGGTTTCTAATGCAATTTGTTTGCAACGCTCATCATATTTTGCGTCTTGTATGGGCGTATTGTCAAATGCTTTTGGGTCATCGTAAGTAGTTCCAATTCTTAATTCTACTCCTGGAATAAGCGGACAATTCTCTTCAGCATCACTACATGTCATAATCGCAGCAAATTCATGTTTAGGATTCACATCATCATGATACACCTTCGAAAAACACGATATTGGTTTATCGGTTTCCTCATAGTATAAATGATAAATGGGGTTTAAAGTCTCAGTTGTTTTTTTTACATCAAAGCCTACACGTTTAACTGAATTTATAGCATTAATGTTAAAGGCAGTTGCTTCAGTACCACCTGAAAAAGTTTGTACATTATTTACTTTGTAATAATGCGCTGCTACTTGTGCCCATATTTGTCCAAAATGGCTTCTGCGCGAATTATGTGTGCAAACGTAAACTAATTGTATTGGTTTATGTTCTTGCTTTTTTAATTGGATGTAGGCTGATATTTTTTCTAAAAGAATTTTCCTTTCTGTTGGTATAGAATCAAATTCTTTAACTAATTGATTACAATATGTTTTAATTGAATGTATCATTCTATTTTTTTAATTTTTCTTTAGCTAAAATTAATTTCGTTTTCACGTAATCTGCTACAAAAAATAGTTCGCGAGCAATTAAGCGACATGTTTCATCATACTTCTGTTCTTCAGAAGGTGTATTGTCATAATATTTAGGATCTTCATAAGGTAAGCCTATTTTTCCATTTGAACCTGGAACAATGGGGCAAGATTTATCAGCTTCAGAACATACCATTACCGCGATAAAATTTGATTTTGGATTTTGAAAGTTATCATATTTTTTAGAATAAATCATTGAATTATTTGTCCCAACTCCTACCGAAACACTATAAGGCGTATTGTATACAGATGAAGTTCTCGATGTTGTAAATCCAGCTCTTTCGAGAGCAGAAATGGCTCTTTTGTTTACTTCCGTTGCTTCTGTCCCTCCCGAAAATGTATAAATACTATCTATGCCATAGTAAGCACAAGCAGTTTGCATCCATATTTGAGATAAATGACTTCTTCTTGAATTACTTGTGCAAATAAAAGTGAGGTTAACTTTTTGATTCTTCTGCTTATCTTCTAAAATGTAATCACCTAATTCAGTTAGAGTTTTTTTTCGTTCTTCAGATATTTTTTCAAATTCCTGACTTAAAGACGCGGAATATTGCTTTAACTTTTTGTTGAATTTAATTTCTTCTTGTGAGAAGTAATTAAAATGTACAATAGTACAAATGAGAATAGTTAAGATAGTTTTTGTTTTCATAATTGATATTTAATTGTTGGTTATAATTAACAGCATTTACCTCCTGGGGTGCAGTAGCTTTGGTTATTTGATAAGTCTACTAAGTTTACTTTTAATTTTTCAGTTGGTATTCCACACTTATCCTGCGCTAAGCAGTTGGTTTGAGTGGAAGTTAATGTGAAATCTTTCCCGTTAAATTCTACTCCATATTTTCCAATAGTGTCGCTTTGATATTCTACTTCAATTTCAGCATCTTCCAATCCTAAAACTTTTTCTGATAAAGCAATGATGTCATTTAATTTTTGTGGTGCTAAGCGATGATCGAAATCATTTGCCTCCCATAATTGAAAATTAACTACTTTCTCATTTCTTACTGTTCCTCCGCAATCAATAAATTTTTTGGTTACTTGGCCAACTTCTGTTACATGAAAGTGTTTCGGAACAACTGTTCCATTTGGTAATACAAAGTTTAAGTCTGTAATTGTACTTAACTGTTTTTTAAATTCTGATAGTTTCATGGTGTTTGTTTTTAGGTAGCTTTATCGTTATTTTACGATTATTTAATTCAATTTTTTTTTAGCAACATTTATTTTTGGTAGTATAAGATACAAACAAAGAATTGAGGTACTCTTTTGCTATTTCCCATTCTTTCTCATCAATACAATAACATATTTTGGCACCATCAATATCTCCTTTTATTAGTCCAGCTTCTTTTAGTTCTTTTAAATGTTGAGACACTGTGCTTTGAGACAAGGGCAGTTCCTCAACGATGTCGCCACAAACGCAGGCCTGTTTTTTAATTAATAATTGCAGTATTGCTACACGTGCAGGATGCGCTAAGGCTTTAGCGTATTTAGATATTTTATTATCCCTTACTGTAAATTCTTCAGATTTAGTGACTCCCATATTAATCGTAAAATTACGATTAATTAGTTGTTCTACCAAATTATTATTTCACGTCAATAATAAATTGTTTTACTTCTGTTGTATCGTGATATTTTATAAGCGCGAAATTTAAAGTTACTTTTCCTTTATCTAAGGTTTTAAAATTAAAATCAACTCCTTTTTCATTTCCGTGAAAAACCGAACCATAATAATCTAGTACTTTTGTGTCATAATGATTGTTTAGCTGCCACATATACCCAGTTGTATGATTTTCGGGTAAAGTAATTCTAAATTTTTCTCCTCTTGAAAATTGATTTTCCGACGGCGCTTCTTTTCTCGCCTGTTCGTATGAACATCCAGAAAAAGTAATAATGATTAAAAGTAGTGTAGATAATGTTTTCACATCCCAAATATAGCTTGCTTGGCTATATTTTTTGATATTTTACATATTTTAACACCTAAAAAAAGTGTAAATTTATATTGGCATAGGATTTGAAAACACTATACTAAACTATAAATAAAATGAAAACTATTAAACATATTGCAATTTTTGTATCAGCTGTTTCAGCAACCGTGGCTTTATGTTCAGCAGGCTACTACATTTCAACGGAAGAAAAACTTGAACAAGTAATACCTTATAATAATTTACCATCCAAAGAATTACCAGTTGTGCAAAATAGCGCTTTTAAAGAGGGCGAGATATTATCCTACCGTTTACATTACGGTGCGTTGGATGCTGGAGTTGTTTTAATGGAAGTTAAACCTGAAGTAATGGAGGTGTCAGGCAGAAAAGTTTACCACATTGTTGGCAATGGCTATTCGAAAGGAACATTTGACTGGTTTTTTAAAGTAAGAGATAGATATGAAACTTTTATTGATAAAGATGCTTTATTACCTTGGATGTTTGTTAGAAGAGTGTATGAGGGTGGTGTAACTATTAACCAAGATTATAAATTTAATCATTATACCAATAAAGTGGATGTAGGAAGTGGTGAAAAAGTTGAAATACCAGATGGTACACAAGATATGATTTCTGCTTTTTATTCTGCCCGAAATATTGATTTAACTAATGCAAAAGAAGGGGATGTATTTACGATTAATAGTATTGTAGATAAAGAAATTTGGCCTTTAAAAATTAGATACGTAGGTAAAGAAAAAATCACATGTGATATCGGAACATTTAATTGTGTGAAATTTAGGCCAATTGTTCAGAAAGGCAGGATTTTTAAGCACGAAGATGATTTAAATGTGTGGTTAACCGATGATAAAAACCATGTGCCATTAAGAGCACAAGCTAAGTTAGTAGTTGGTTCTATTAAATTAGATATAGTATCTGTTAAAAATTTAGCAAATCCCACTTCTGAGGTTAAATAGTTTCGAGAACCAAAATAATTAAAAGGATATTGGGTAAATCAATATCCTTTTTTTATTTTTAGCCTTATGGAACTAAAAAAAGAGATTATCGATAGAGTTCATCAACTCGAAGAAAAATATAGTTTAATGGGACAAAGTTTAGAAGGCTATTTAGATGGACTTCTTTTGTCTAACTACTTAACGTATTGGGATTATATCCAAGTAGATACCTTATTAACACTTCAAAATCCTAAAACTGATTTTCCTGATGAGAAAATTTTTATCATGTACCATCAAATTACCGAACTGTATTTCAAATTGTCTTTACATGAGATGGAACAAATTGGTAATAATGGTCCACATATTTTGCCAAATGGTCAAAATTTAGGATGGAAAGACGCACTAGATGCCAATCTTTTTGCCGATCGAATAACACGTATTAACCGCTATTTTGAATCCTTAACCAAATCTTTTGAGATTATGGTGGATGGTATGGAAAAAGAACAGTTTTTACGTTATCGCATG
>Ga0315900_10005576_pt1 | contig 17250 bp, 15 predicted proteins | sample LakEriMetagenome_FD_203521 | JGI IMG/M metagenome (GOLD analysis project Ga0315900, IMG submission 203521) | Freshwater fungal communities from buoy surface, Lake Erie, Ohio, United States - Buoy 12 MA114 | ecosystem: Environmental > Aquatic > Freshwater > Lake > Lake biofilm | place: USA: Lake... | reverse complement strand
TAAAGTATTGATATTTATCTCTAATATCAATTGGTGTATCAATAAAATCAATATTAGGTGGAATATTTAAAGCATTAAATGTGCTGGTAGCCAAATCCAAAAAAGTACGGGCTTTCCCACTTCCTAAATTATAAATGCCACTACTTAAATTAGAAGTATACGCAAAGTACAAAACATCAATCAAATCCTTCACATAAACAAAATCTCGCAATTGTTCGCCGTTTCTATATTCTGGATGATGAGATCTGAATAATTTTACAAGTCCCTTTTCTTTTATTTGATTATAGGCATGAAATATGACGGATGCCATTCTTCCTTTATGAAATTCATTAGGCCCATACACATTAAAAAATTTAAATCCAATCCATTTTGGAGGCGTTTCTTTTTGAGTAATTGCCCATTTATCAAAATTATTTTTGCTTTCGCCATAAGGATTAAGTGGCTTTAACTTTGGAATAATTTTTTCATCATCATCATAACCAAACTCTCCTAAGCCATAGGTAGCAGCAGAACTAGCGTATACTAATGGAATATTTTTTGATGCGCAGATTTGCCAAATCGATTTGGTGTAATTTAAATTTAACTCGTCAAAAATATCTTTATTAAATTCTGTTGTATCAGTTCTTGCGCCAATGTGATAAACAAAAGACACTTTATTAGAATGCTCACGAAACCAAACCAAAAATTGCGCGCGTTCAATAAGTTGAAAATATGATTTGTTTAAAAAGTTTTTGTTTTTAATTTGGTTTGAAAAATCATCAACCAATATTAAATCCGTTAATCCCATCTTATTTAGTTTGGTAATTAAACAACTACCAATAAAACCTGCTGCTCCTGTTATAACTATCATTTTTAAACTTCTAAAATAAAAATCTAAATGTAAAAATATTATACAGCATTTCTGCTTAATTAAATACCATCTTCTGTTTAAGTATTAACTCAATCCGTTACTACTTTTTATAAAAACCCATTTCATCAATATATTGCCAAACAGCTTCAGGTAAAAAAAACGACATGTTCTTTTTTTCAAAAATAGAATTTCTAATAAATGTTGAAGAGATCTCCATTTTTGGAGCACTTGTAAATACAACATGTTCATGGGTTTCCAATTCTGATTCTAACTCTCCAAACCTTGGATAAACGTATAGCTTATATTGTTTTAAAATCTCCTCATAATTTTTCCATTTATGAAAAGAGTTTAAATTATCTTGGCCTATAATCAAAGAAAATTGATGTTGAGGATATTTTTCTTTTAAATGTTCTAAGGTATTTATCGTATAAGATGGCTGTGATAAATTAAACTCTATGGAGCTTACAGCAAACAAATTGCTATCGGCTATGGCTAAATTTACCATGTGTAACCGTTGATATTGGTCTAGTAATGAATTTTTTTGTTTTAAAGGATTATGTGGTGATATGACGAACCAAACCTTATTTATATCTGTAAATTCAACCATATAATTGGCCAGCGCCATATGACCGATGTGAACTGGATTAAAGGATCCAAAAAACAAACCAACATTCATGAAGTAAAACTAATCATAATTTATAAAATTAATCTGTATTTTTAAGCAGTGTATTTTAAAAATATTATAGGACAAGCCTCTGCAAAAGCTAAATTAATTGGCATGTTTTCGGATAATCGTATTCCTCATGCCTTAATGTTTTCTGGTCCTGAAGGAAGTGGTAATTTACCTGCAGCTTTTTCATTTATCCAATATCTTTTTTGTACTCAAAAATCAGAAAATGATTCTTGTGGCCATTGCCCATCTTGCTTAAAAATTTCAAAACTCAGTCACCCCGATTTTCATTTGGTATTTCCAATAGCCAAGAGTAAGGACATTTTAACGAGTAATGATTTATTGCCAGAATTCAGAAAATGCTTTCTCAATACTCCTTATTTAACACTTCACGAATGGTTTAATGAAATTGAAGCAGAAAACAAACAGCCCATTATTCCAACCGAAGAGGCTAGTAGTATTTTAAAAAAATTATCTTATACGAGCTATGAAGGTGGATATAAAGTCATGCTGATTTGGCAACCAGAAAAAATGAATGCCGAATCCGCTAACAAACTTTTAAAAATTTTGGAAGAACCTCCTGAAAAAACCATATTTATTTTAGTATGTAATCACCCAGACCAACTGTTAACTACAATTATTTCTCGTGTTCAACAAATATTTTTTAATAAGCTTGATGACGAGAACATTATTAAAGGCTTAGTAGAAGAATTTAATTGTACCAAGGAAGCCGCACAACAAATTGCTTTGATGTGCGATGGCAATTACAGAGAAGCACAATTGTTATTACAACAACATGATGGTGAACATAATTTATTGCAAAACTTCCGAGCTTTTATGATTATTGCTTTAAATTTCGATGCCATAAAAGCGGTTTCTTGGATTGATGAAAATGCCAGAACTGGTCGAGAAAAACAGAAACAATTTTTGCAATACGGTTTGGAGATCATTAGAGATTGTTTGATGTATAATTACGGAAGTGTTGATTTAATAAGAATTTCAGGTGAAGAGAAAAATTTTATCATGAAGTTCTCAAAATTTATAAATAAAAATAATTACGAAAAAATAACAACTGAATTAAACAACTCATTTTATTATATTGAAAGAAATGCAAATCCAAAAATATTACTGATGGATTTATTGATGAAAATGAATGAATACATTCATTTGAAAGAATAGCTTTTTTGACAAATTAAACTGTTTTGTGTATTGATATGAGCTCTATCTGTTTCATTAACTGCTTCATTTTATCTTCGATAACATTATAGGAATTTTCATCACTGCTTATGTAAAGAAACATCAAATCATATTTTAAGCCCAATAGACTTTTATAAAATTGATTTTTATGTAATCTATAAACCTCTTTCATTCTGCGTTTCAGTTTGTTTCTTTTATTAGCTCGATGATGTTTCTTTTTAGGAACAACAAACACAACCCTTGCAGGAAAAGGACTTTCAAATTCAGAAAGTTTATAAATAAGTTTAATGGGGTTTTGGGTTTTAGATTTTCCATTTAAAAATAATTCTTCAATCGCTTTCTTACTAGATAAACGCTCTATTTTGGAAAAAGAAAACATACATAAAAATAAAAAGTAAATAAAGAAAATCTAGTCAAAAAAGTTATCTTTTATTTGCCTCTTTGAGATAGTCTTCAAGCTCACCCGACATACTAGAATTTCTTGAATTTGGGGCATATATATCCAAACGATATCCATGCTTTTTTAATGCTTCGGCAGTAACTGGGCCAAAACAAGCAATACGTGTTGCTCCTTGATTAAACTTTGGAAAATTTTGTTTTAATGATTTAATACCTGCTGGCGTAAAAAATACCAACACATCGTATTCATTTAAATTTTGAATATCCGACAAATCTACACTCACTGTCGAATACATAATGGCCTTCGTATACTTAATGTTTAAGGCATCTAAAAAATCGCAAATTTGCTCTTTATGTACATCTGATGCTGGAAGTAAAAACTTTTCTTCTTTGTTCTTCTTTATAACATCTACCAAATCTCTAATGGTTTGATGTCCAAAAAATATTTTTCGTTTTCTATACTGAATATATTTTTGGAGATAGTATGCGGTTGCTTCGTTAATGCAAAAATACTTCATTGTTTCAGGAACTGTAACTCTCATTTCATTACATATTCTGAAATAATGATCTACTGCAAGTCTACTTGTTAAAATAACTGCTTTATGTTCTAAAATATTAATTCGTTGATCTCTAAATTCTTTTACAGTAAGGCCTTCTATTTTGATAAATTGCCGAAAAGTTTCATTCAAATTATATTTTCTAGATAAATCATAATACGGATTCTTTTCGCTTTCTGGCTTTGGCTGAGAAATTAAAAGAGATTTAACCTTTGTTTTTGGATAACTTGAAACTTCGATAATAGGTTGTGGTGGAGCAATGTATATTTGCTTCTTTGTTTTAACACCCGCTTTTACCGTTTTTTGAATCCCTATCGACTTAAGATTAATTTTTTCAGCGTTATTCTCTTTTAATTTTACGTCGGTTGATTTTTTTTTCAAAATAGGTTTAATTGCACCTTTTTTGATATTCAACTTAAAGCTTTTCTTTTTTTGGGTAACTGCTTTTTTAGAAGTAATCTTCTTTTTTAATTGGGTTTTTTTAAGAAGGGCTTTTTTAATTTTCTTTTTCGCTTTTAATCTGGGAAGAGATTCTTTCTTTAAAACTTTTTTCTTGTAAACCGTTTTTTTTATCTTTTTCGGCTTCAGTTTTTTAAACTCTGCTTTTTTTGTCTTAACAGCTTTTTTTTCTTTTATTAACTTCTTAACAGTTAAAGCTTTTTTTGAAGAGGATTTTTTATTATTAATTGTCTTTCCTTTTTTTTTAGATCTAATTACTTTAATTGGTTTTTTATTATTAATGCCCATGAAATAAGTACTTAAAAGTTAATAAATAGGAATTTAATTAATACTAAAAGTGGTAAAATTTCCAAAGCACAAAGGTACATAATTATTTGAATAAATGAAATCTTTTGTTGAGAGATCAAATATAGCGTTGTTACAAACAACCTAAGGATATAAAAACTCAAGCAAATAATACAAATTGGATATAAAAAATAATACGATGAAATACTTGAGTAATATAAAAAAATTACAATTGGAAATAAAATAATCGATAACGCGTAGTAAATATTTAATGCGCTAAAAAAATAATCATTAATATGCCTTTGTAAATTCAAACAAAATGCAAAAATATAGGTGATTAAATATTTGAATAATAACCCGAATAAAATTAATATAACAAAAAATAAATATTGATAATTTGATGCCTGATACTGCCATAAAGGCGAATCGAAATAGTGATTTAACTTCAATAAAATAAATGACAATAATAAAATAAAATTAAAAGTAAGAATGATAGAATATCGCTTGTTTAAATTATAGTCTTCGTTGAAGATGCTTTTGGGATTTTGAAACTGAAAAGATCTGATAATTACCTCTACATATTTTTTTGGATTAAGGTAAATAAGATAAATATTTAAACTAAGTAATAAAAATATAATATATATAGGCCAAACTAAATGAGTAGGATTAATAAAAATAGGTGAATTGTGAATGGGCTTTAACAGATGATTTGAAAAGATTGATTTACCATCTGATAACAAATGCTGATCAAAAATGAATTTATTATAAAAAAAAATTGCTTTAGCTTCAATAAAAAATTTAATAACAGCCAAAGCATTTATCATGATATCATTTTATTTTTCTCAAATATAAAAAATATAAGAGGCTTAATTTATCAAATAATTGTTTATCAACTTAGGGAAAGCGTAATGAATTAATTCTGACCTTTTAATTTTGATAAATGACTTTGTTTTTAGAGGCTGTTGAAGTTCTAATTCATAAAATATGGCGTAAATATGTTGATGCGTCAAAATATGCTTCTTCATTATTTTCTTATTTTGTAGTAGAAATTTTTGAGATAATTTATTAAAGTTTTTATCATTAAGGAGTTCTTTTTCATCAACTATATGAGGTGTTTCTATCAAATAAAACTCATATAAATTTTGCCAGATATCTTTTTCTTTTCTTTTACGGACATAGACATCTGTTTTGTAATTGAATATAAAATAATTAAAATACCTGTCTTTAATTTTAGTCTTATTAATTTTAACTGGCAATTTTATAACTGTTTTGTTTTTAAAAGCTAAACAATTTTCTTGCAAAGGACAAGCGCTACAATCGGGATTTTGAGGCTTACAAAACAATGCTCCAAATTCCATAATGGCTGAATTATGTAAATCTGGATTATTGGTATTTAAAATATCATTTGCAACCAGTTGAAATTCTTTTTTACCCAATGAAGAATTGATTGGTGTTTCAATATTGAATAGTCTGGATAAAACCCTATAAACATTGCCATCTACAACCGCATGGGGCAGCTTAAATGCAAAAGAAGAAATAGCGGCCGCAGTGTAATCCCCTACTCCTTTAAGTTGTTTTATCTCAACATATGTATTTGGAAATACACCATTAAATTTACTACTGATGAGTTTAGCTGTAAAATGTAAATTTCGAGCTCTTGAATAATAACCTAATCCTTCCCATAATCGCATGACCAAATCTTCATCTGCATTAGCTAACGCAATGACGTTTGGAAAATTTTCTATAAATTTTAAATAATAGTTTAAACCTTGTGCAACCTGGGTTTGTTGCAAAATAATTTCTGATAGCCAAATTTTATAGGGATCTGTTGAATCTCTCCAAGGCAAGTCTCTTTTATTAATTTGATACCAAGAAATTAATTTATCTGAAATAGGATTCACCTTGCCTTTTTAATATATAAATAATTTGGATATTTTTTCTAAAAACACTGCATCTACTTTATCAAATAAACCTAGCTTTTCAGAGTCAACATCCAAAACTGCAATAACGTTATCATTTTTATCAAACAATGGAACGACAATTTCTGATTTTGAAAGTGAGCTGCAAGCAATATGTCCTGAGAAATTATTTACATCTTCCACTATAATTGTTTCCTTTCTATCCCAAGCTGTCCCACAAACTCCTTTCCCTTTTTGTATTCTAGTGCATGCTACAGATCCCTGAAATGGTCCTAAAACCAAAATATCATTTTTCACAATATAAAAACCAACCCATAGAAAATCAAATGCTTGTTTTAAGATTGCGCTTATATTTGCCATATTAGAAATTGAATCATCTTCTCCTTCTATTAACGCCTCTATTTGAGGGATTAGTAATTGATATTTTTCTTCTTTTGTTTTTCCTTTTAAATCAATATTATCAAACATGGCCCAAATAGTTTTTATATCTGTTATTTTTTTATTTTTTTCTACACAAATATAAAGGATATTAAACTAACTTATCCTAGATCTTATTATCTATTATGATCCATCGATTTATCTTTTGTTTCTAATGATATCCCTATTTTATCTCATTTAATTACTTTTGAGATGAAAAATTTTTTTGTTTTTTAAGTTTTAAATAAGAATATGCTTTACTTTCATAAATCGCTATTCTGTTAATATTGTAAAAAACTTTATAAATGCTGAGTATTACAACTTTATTATCATTATTAATTTAACCATGATACAAAAATATTTTATCGCTATTATTCCTCCTGAGCCTCTGTATTCAGATATTAATGAAATTAAGCAGTCCATTTCTAACAAATATCTATGCTACGGTGCATTACAATCTCCGCCACATATTACACTTCATCTTCCTTTTAATTGGCAAGAAGAAAATGAAAGCAAATTAATTGAATGTCTTCAAAATTTTAAATTTAATATTTCATTTAATGTAAATGCTTCAAATTTCTCTTGCTTTAAGCCTCGGGTAGTTTTTATCAATATCAAACAAGACAATTTATTAAGTTTATTTCAAAAAAACTTAATCTTTCATGTCAAAAAAAGTATAAACATTTTTAATCAATATGATGATAAAAGAGGCTTTCATCCACATATAACGGTTGCTTTTCGTGATTTAAAAAGACAAAAATTTGATTGCATTTGGGAAGAATATAAAGACAAAATATTTGATGAAAGCTTTATTTGCAATCAAATGATTTTATTAAAGAAAGAAAAATTAAACTGGAAAATTTACAAGGAATTTAATTTTAATTTATAAAAAAAGGGCGGATTAAATTTAATCCGCCCTTTTTTATTTTAAGCTTTTTTCATTAATACTTCATCAATCATTCCGTAATCTTTTGCTTCTTGTGCAGTCATCCAGTGATCGCGATCGCTATCTGCCCAAACTTTTTCATAAGTTTGTCCACTATGAATAGAAATAATATCATAAAGCTCTTTTTTCAATTTTTGAATTTCACGAGCTGTAATTTCAATATCTGAAGCTTGTCCTTCAGCGCCTCCTAATGGCTGATGAATCATTATTCTTGCATGTTTTAACGCTGTTCTTTTACCTTTAGTTCCTGCGCATTGTAATACCGCTCCCATGCTTGCTGCCATTCCTGTACAAATAGTCGCTACATCTGGTTTGATAATTTGCATGGTATCATAAATTCCTAAACCAGCATAAACTGAGCCGCCTGGGGAATTTAAGTAAATTTGTATGTCCTTCTTTGCATCAACCGATTCTAAAAATAACAATTGTGCTTGAACAATATTGGCAACCTGATCGTTTATACCTGTTCCCAAAAAAATTATTCTATCCATCATTAATCGAGAAAAAACGTCAAGCACCGAAACATTTAATTGACGCTCTTCAATGATATTTGGAGTTAAATTTCTTATTCCTTTAGAAGTTACAGAAGCATAGCTATCATAAGTTAAGCTACTAATGCCCACATGCTTTGTAGCATATTTTTTAAATTCATTTTGATCAAACATATTAAATTAGTTTATAATTAGTAAGCAAATGTAATGGTTGCTTCACAATAAAGCGAAATAAATACAAAAAAATTATACACGCCAAAATGGCTTTGAATAATTTTAATATCAGTAAATTATGTTACACTATTTCAAAAATAGTTATCGATATTTGTATCTCAATTGTAAAACCATGGAAATAACACCTTATATCATATATGCCGAAGAAACTCCAAATCCAGCTTCTTTAAAATTTGTAGCAAATAAACTTTTAATATCTGAAAAAGGTGCAAGTGCAGAATATCATCATATTTCGGAAACCAATACTGCTCCAATTGCAAAAAAAATATTTCAATTTCCATTTGTAAAAACAATTTTTATTACTGCAAATTACATTACAATTACTAAAATAAATGAGATTGAATGGGATCAAATAACTTTTGAATTACGAACTTTTATTACTGAATATTTAAATGCTGGCAATTTAATTATTACTGCTCTTCCGAAACAAGAAGTTCCTATCGATAACACTTTCAAGGAAACCAAAGTTATTAATACACAACATCTTGCGCCGCAAAATGATGTTGAAGCGAAAATTATAGAAGTTCTAGACCAGTATATAAGACCTGCAGTAGAATCTGATGGTGGTTTAATAACTTTTAAAAGCTTAATTAATGGAATAGTAACCGTTCAAATGAGAGGGGCTTGTAGTGGTTGTCCTAGCAGTTCCATTACGCTTAAAGCAGGTATTGAAGCTTTATTAAAACGTTTATTGCCTGATTCTGTAAAAGAGGTTATTAGTGAATCTATATAAAAACTATTATCAATCCCTCAATCTGTTTAAAAATAATAATCAACGTTAATTAACACTTAAAAAAAATAGGTTTGAAAATTAAACACTTAGTTCGTTTGCTATTAACAAATTAGTTCATTAAAAATAAAATATGAGTTAATAACTATCTATAAAAAAATATCAATTTGTTAATACATTATTTACATAAACAAAATTTACAATACATAAAATTTACTTTTCATCATTTTATATTTACTTACACCATTTTTCACACAAATAAATATTATAAAAAACCTAATTACTTATGAGTCCAATTAAATTGATAAGGTTTGTTAATTACATATCATACCTCTAAAAATCAATGATTTAATTTATAATAGATATGTTTATTAATGTTAATGAGATGATAATAACTAAAAAAACAAGTAAACTATATATTATTTTTACACCATGCTAACAGCTTATATACTATTACAATAATTTAAAATTTTAAAAATATATTATTATTATAATATGAATTTAGAAAAAGGTTATCTCGAAAAAAAAATTGATCCTTCGCTTGATTTGTTCAAAGAAATTTTGCATCTTAAAGAAAGTAAGCGTGCTATCATACTTGCACACTATTATCAAGATGCTGATATACAAGATATTGCAGACTTTATAGGGGATAGTTTAGGGCTTTCTCAGCAAGCAGAAAAAACCAAAGCTGATATCATTTTATTTGCTGGTGTGCATTTTATGGCAGAAACGGCTAAAATTTTAAATCCAAAAGTAAAAGTTTTAGTTCCAGATTTGAAAGCAGGTTGTTCTTTAGCTGATTCATGTCCACCTGATGAATTTGCAGCTTTTAAAGCACTTCATCCCGACCATGTCGTATTAAGTTATATAAATTGTACGGCTGAAATTAAAGCCCTTTCAGATGTGATTGTTACTTCAACTAATGCAGTGAAAATTGTAGACTCATTTCCAAAAGATCAAAAAATAATATTTGCACCAGATAAAAATTTAGGTGCTTATATAAATAAAGTTACTGGTCGTAACATGTTGTTATGGAATGGAAGTTGTATGGTTCATGAAATATTTAGTTTAGAGAAGTTAATTAAATTAAAAAGTAAATATCCTAAAGCGTTTGTTTTAGCACATCCCGAATGTGAAGAACAAATATTGAGTTATGCTGATTTTATAGGAAGTACCACAGCTATACTTAATTTTAGTAGACAATCAGAAGTTCAAGAATTTATTGTTTTAACTGAAAGTGGTATTATACATCAGATGAAAAAATATTGTCCAAATAAGCTTTTTATACCAGCTCCACCAAATAATAGTTGTGCTTGTAATGATTGCCCACATATGAGATTAAATACATTGGAAAAAATATATGTAGCGCTTAAGTACGAACAACCAGAATTATTAATGAGCGAAGAGTTGATAGAAAAATCAAAAAATTCAATTACTAAAATGCTAGAATTGTCTGCTAAATTTGGACTTTAATAAAATTTAGTTTATGAGATATTAATCATAGATTTAAAGTGTAATTTATAATTTGATTTAAATTAATTGAATAAACAAGCTTTCATAATTATTATTTTTCTTTTTTCTTTTTTAATTTTTAAAAGTCAAGTTGTTAATCCAAATGGATATAATATTTTTTATGATGATAACGGCGTAAAGTCTTCTGAAGGTTTTATGAAAAATGGAAAGCCAGATGGCTATTGGAAAAATTATTATAAAAATGGTGTTCTAAAAATAGAAGGAAATCGAAAAAATTTTAATTTAGATAGTGTATGGAAATTTTACACTGATAATGGTAAGATGACTAAAATTGTAAATTATTTAGATGGAAAAAAAAATGGATTTACCATAACTTATGATACTGCTGAACATGTTTTTAGTAAAGATTTTTTTATTAATGATATTAAACAAGGAGATTCTTTTTTTTATTATAAATCTGGAAAAGTTAAAAAAGTTATCACATATAAAAATGGTAAACCTGATGGTTACTCTTACGATTTTACTGAAGATTCCGTTATTGTTACTATTTACAAATATCAGAATGGTATTTTAGCAAATACCGAACATATTAATTTCAAAGATGAATTAGGCAGAAAACAAGGAATTCATAAGGATTTTTACCCTGATGGAAAATTGAAAGAGGAAAAAAGATATAAAGATAATATAGTAGATGGTTATATTAAAGCCTATGATAGCAAAGGAAATTTATCAAATATTCAAAAGTTCAATAATGGAAAAAAAATTTTAAATCCTGTTGAATTAGCAATATTAGATGTATATAAAGATTTTTATAGTGATGGAACATTAAAATATGAAGGTGGATATATTAGTAACATGCCAGTTGGAACCCATTATCATTATAAACAACTATTTTATTGCGATTCATTGCCAGTGTTAAGAGATGATACCAGTGATGTAATGATTAAGAAACTTATTTGTAGAAATCGAGCCGTACCTGATTCTGCAGTTGTTTATAATGATGGTGTTAAAGTAGAATATGGTGCCGTTGATAGTTTGCGACATAAAATAGGATTATGGTATGAATACCATGTTACTGGAGAATTTAAAGGCAAAGGATTGTTTTTAAATGATAAAAGAATTGGAGAATGGATATTTTATTATCCGAATTCTAAAATTGAACAAGTTGGTAAATATGATAAAAAAGGTAGAGCACAAGGTGAATGGAAATGGTTTTATGATTCTGGTAATATTTTACGAATAGAAAACTACATTGATAACTTAAGGAATGGGCCAATGTTGGAATATACTGAAGATGGAAAAATAATTACGAAAGGAGAATATTTAGATGATTTAAAAGAAGGGTTATGGTTATATGAAACCATTGAATATAAAGAAATTGGAAAGTACGTCAATGATAAACCAGATAGTTTGTGGAAAAGTTATTATATGCCGAAAGAAAAATTAAAATTTGAAGGTAAGTTTATGAATGGTGATCAAGAAGGAAAACATTTATGGTATTGGGATAACGGAAGAAAAATGATGGAAGGATCTTTTGTTGGAGGAATGAAACAAAAAGAGTGGAAATTTTATGATGAAATTGGATTTAATTATTTAACTATTTTTTATGAAAACGATATAGAAATAAAATGGCAAGGTATAAAGTTATTACCTTCTTATGAAGAGAGTCTTAGAGAGTACCCCGTTCTTCGTAATAATAAAATTGATAGAACACTTAGTATAGAGAAAGATAAATAATTGTTGTAAATTTGAATTATTAATTGTTTTTGTAATTTGGAAAGAATCATTTTTCTTAAATACATTCTTATTAAATTTTAATTTTTTAAAGTGACTGAAAAAGTTTAAACTATGGAAAGCCTTATAAATGTCTATATTGTAGAAGACGAAAGTATTGTTGCTAAAGATATTTTCAATTGTTTAAAAAAATTAGGTTATAATATAGCCGGAACTACTAATAACAGTGAAGACGCAATTAAAGAAATTTTTGTATTAAAACCTGATATTGTTTTAATGGACATCATGATAAAAGGTTCAGTGTCTGGTATAGATGTCGCAGAAATTTTAAGAAAAGAATACAATATTCCTGTCATTTTTTTGACCGCTTTTGCTGATGAAAGTACTTTGTCCAAGGCAAAAATTACAGAACCGTACGGTTATATTTTAAAGCCATTTAAAGAAGTAGATTTACACTCGACCATCGAAATGGCTATTTATAAACACAAAAAAGATAAAGAACTTCAAAAAGAAAGAGATTTTTTATATTCTTTGGTAGGCAATAAAGATGAAACCGCAAAAGATATTTTGTTTGTAAAATCTAATAGTCGTTTAGTAAAAGTAAATTTAAAGGATATTTATTTTGTTGAAGCACTTAAAGATTATGTTGTTTTAAATACTCAATACACACGATACACAATTCATTCAACAATGAAGGATATTGAAAAGAAATTAGCAAATGGTGATTTTATTAGAGTTCACCGCTCATTCATAGCTCGTATTGATAAAATTCAAGCCATTGAGAATCAAACAATTATTTTGGAAGATAATAAAAAAGTTATTCCAGTTGGAGGTTCTTATCGAGAACAATTATTAAAAAAAATTAAATCTATCTAGTTGTTTAATTTTTTTATACTTTTTTCTAGAAAAAGTATTTGTACTTTTGAAACTCTAAAAATGTGAAAACACATTATGACGTTATAGTAGTAGGAGCAGGTCATGCTGGTTGTGAGGCTGCTGCTGCAGCTGCAAATTTGGGTTCAAAAGTGTTGCTGTTAACAATGAACATGCAAACAATTGCTCAAATGAGTTGTAATCCGGCAATGGGAGGCATTGCAAAAGGACAGATTGTTAGAGAAATTGATGCCCTTGGCGGCTATAGTGGTATAGTTTCAGATAAATCTGCCATTCAGTTTCGCATGTTAAATCGTTCAAAAGGACCCGCCATGTGGAGTCCAAGATCCCAAAATGATAGGATGCTTTTCGCTTCAATATGGCGGGAAATGTTGGAAAATACACCAAATATTGATTTTTGGCAAGATGTATGCCGTGAATTAATAGTTTCTAAAGATAAAAAGATAGAAGGAATTATTACTGGAATGGGTTTAGAATTTAAATCCAAGTCAGTCATTTTAACAAATGGAACTTTTTTAAATGGATTAATTCATTTGGGAGACAAACAGATTTTTGGTGGAAGAAGCGGAGAATCAGCAAGTTACGGATTAACTGAACAAATAGTTTCTCTTGGATTTGAGAGCGGCAGAATGAAGACAGGAACTCCACCCAGAATAGATGGAAGAACGCTTGATTATTCGAAAATGGAAGAGCAAGAAGGTGATGACCAGTTCGGCAGATTTTCATATTTAGACAATACGATGCCTTTGTCATTTGAAAATAGGCCTGGAAAAAAGCCTTTGCCTTGTCATATCACTTATACAAATCCAAAAGTACATGAAATTTTAAAAACTGGATTTGATAAATCCCCTATGTATTCTGGCCGTATTAAAGGCCTGGGGCCTAGATATTGCCCCAGTATCGAAGATAAAATCTCAAGATTTTACGAAAGAGATAGGCATCAATTGTTTGTCGAACCCGAAGGCTGGGAAACCGTTGAGATTTATTTGAATGGGTTTTCTACTTCACTTCCTGTTGATATTCAATATAAAGCTATGAGATTAATCTCAGGCTTCGAAAATGCTAAAATGTTTCGCCCTGGTTACGCAATTGAATATGACTATTTTCCACCAACACAATTAAAACTTACATTGGAAACAAGGTTAGTAGAAAATTTATATTTTGCGGGCCAGATTAATGGAACAACTGGATATGAAGAGGCCGCATGTCAAGGCTTGATGGCTGGAATCAATGCTCATTCGAAAATTAATCAAAAGGAAGCTTTTGTTTTGAAGAGACATGAAGCTTATATAGGAGTATTGATCGATGATTTGGTTAATAAAGGAACGGATGAGCCATATCGAATGTTTACTTCAAGATCTGAATATAGATTGTTGTTGCGACAAGATAATGCCGACGTTCGTTTAACCCCACGCTCACATTCAATAGGCTTAGCTAACCAAAGTCGTATGGATATGGTTTCTAAAAAGATTTATAGTTATGAGTCTCTAATCAAGTATTTTAATAACACGAGTGTTGAACCTTCAGAAATTAATCCATATTTGGGATCTATTAGTTCTGCAGATCTTAATCAAAAGATTCGTTTATTCAATATTTTATCTCGTCCTAACGTTAGTATTTTGGGCATTGCTAAATATTGCTTAAGTGTAAAAAATTTTATTTCAGACCTTAGTGAAGATTCTATTATGCAAGCTGAAATTTTGATGAAATACAAAGGATATATTGAGAGAGAAAGAGAAGGTGTTGATAAGGCTCACAAATTAGAAAATTATAAAATCAAAACAAATTTTGATTTTAAACTTGTTAATAGCTTGTCTTTAGAAGCAAGAGATAAATTAAGCAAACTTCGACCTGAAACAATTGGTCAAGCCAGTCGAATATCAGGCATTAGCCCAGCTGACATTTCTGTTTTATTAATTCATTTAGGCAAATAGTTTCACGTGGAACATAATTCTATTAATATGGTTGAAGTTGAGAGTTGTGTTATTTGCGGTTCAAACAGCTTTAATTTGTTTTTATCCTGTAAGGATCATATGGTTAGTGGAGAAGACTTTCAAATTTTATCTTGTAATAAGTGCGAATTTAAGTTTACCAGTCCTAGACCGAAGGATTCGTTTTTGGGCGCATATTACAAATCAGAGTCTTATGTTTCTCATACAAACTCTAAAAAGGGGGTTGTTAATAAACTTTACCACGTTGTTAGAAATTTCACTATTCTTGCTAAGATTAATCTATTGTCAAAATATGTTTCACGTGGAACCGTTTTAGATTATGGTTGCGGAACAGGTTTGTTTTTGTCTTCGATTAAAAATTATGGTTGGGATACTTATGGTGTGGAGCCAGATTTTGATGCCCGACGTATTGCCACTGAAGCTGTAGCAAATGTTTTTTCTTCTCGTGATGAACTTAGATCCGCTTTTATTAATCAAACTTTTGACGCTATTACTTTATGGCATGTTTTGGAGCACCTAACTGATCTTACAAAATCATTGTCTTTTTTCAAAGCTAGTTTAAAGCCGGATGGCGTTTTGATAATTGCCCTTCCTAATTATAAAAGCTATGACGCTAATTATTATAAAAAATTTTGGGCTGCTTACGATCTTCCAAGGCATTTGTATCATTTTGATTTAAAAACCATTAGTGCTTTGTTAAATAATTTTGGTTTTAAGCTGGTTAAATCAAAACCTATGAGGTTCGATAGTTATTATGTAAGCATGCTTAGTGAAAAATGTAGGACTGGTAATATTAATTTTTTTAAGGCTTTTATTATTGGTTTGATTTCTAATTTTGTTGCCAAGGGAGATAATTCTCATTCTAGTACAATTTATATTTTTAAGCATAAATAGTTGAAACAACTTAGAGGTCAAATTAGCTAATAAATTATGTTCGATTGATAGGTAAAAGCTTTTATCATAGAGAATCGAAAGTTTTCGAAAATTAACATCACCTGACTTTGTGTTGTTGTTTTAAGCTCCCATAAAAATAATACGGTTTTAAAGTAGACAAAAGTTTAACTTTAAGACGTAAAAAAATGAAACACCCACTTTGCTATGCCGCCTAAACACGAATGAGTTTTGATTTGCGAGACGTATATTTGTGAAAACAAAAAAACAGGATGATAAAAATACTTGAGGATTGTAATGTTAAACTAAGTTCAGTTGTAAGTGATGTACAAGGTGTAAGTTCCACTAACAAATAGTTAATCAAAGATTACGCATTTGAAAAAAATGAACTTAAAAAAAACATAGAATCCAAACTGTGTAAGCGTTCCCAAGTATTTTTAGTTTTAAAATCTCTAACGCGTAATCTAGTTTTTTGCCCTGGCCTATTTTGAGGTAAGTATTGGTTAAATAGATAATTTCGATTATGAAAACGGAATATATTATATGTAATATAAACTACACAAAGTCAACAAATATTGGTTGGTTTTATGTAGTTTTGTTATGCTAATAAGGCTTTATTAGAGCAATATTCAAAGCTAAATTTAGATGGCCGTTCAGCGGCCACAGCAACAAAAACGACGCTGCGCACACACAAAAGCCAACGCGCACGCTAACTCTAACAGGCAGTTTGGCACAATGCCCCCTTTTTTATATATTTGAAAGAAACCTTGGTGGGGGGCACTGATGCTAATCTGCAAAACTTTATGTGCGAAAAAAAACTTTTTAGAAACCGAAGCAGTAAATCATGACAATAAAAACAAAGTTAAATTTCTTTTTTTAGCAATTGTTAAAATAGAATGCCCTTCCTTAAATAAATTATAACTCAATAATTTTGTATCAGACGTATCATTTTTACTCCTGACTTGTCCGAATTAGTGCGGTCTAAGGATTTTGACGACGGTTTCCTGTAATTGTGTGGGTATAGGTGTTCTCATCCTTATTTCTCGGTTGGTTATTTTGTTTAGAAGTCTGGCATCTGTGATCCTTTTACATTCGGTCAGAAAAGCCCTTATGGATATTGGTACCGTTATTTCAATATGTTTGGTTACAGCC
>Ga0315900_10005575_pt1 | contig 17250 bp, 11 predicted proteins | sample LakEriMetagenome_FD_203521 | JGI IMG/M metagenome (GOLD analysis project Ga0315900, IMG submission 203521) | Freshwater fungal communities from buoy surface, Lake Erie, Ohio, United States - Buoy 12 MA114 | ecosystem: Environmental > Aquatic > Freshwater > Lake > Lake biofilm | place: USA: Lake... | reverse complement strand
ATGAAAAAACAAAAAAACAATTTAAAAATTTACAAAATTTAAATAGAGAGTTTGGTTATTATAAACAAACATTACTTAATTCATTAAATTCTTTTGATAATGTTTTTTTAAATAAAATAAATTCTCAATTAGAAAGTAAATATGGTAATGATTTTTTTAAAATTCTTAAAAAAGATTTTGGATTAAGTAATTTTGATATTGTACGTGATAAGATATCAAACGATTTTAAACAATCTATTTATTATTATTTAAATAATAAACATTATAATATAACCGAATCTACATTTGGCCAACTATCTGATATTAGATTTGAAGATTATGAAATTTACGATTTAAATGAAATTTTATCCACCATCGAAGTTATTCTAAATAATTGTATTAATTTTAATTTACAATCATTAAAGCGTAGAGATTTAAATATCAAATCGTTACCTAAACAATTTGCAATAACCGAATTACAAAAAGAAATAAAAAATAATTTAGATTCATTTAATACATATTCTGAACGTAAACGAAATGTATATTCTCCCGATGGTACTATTACTATATTTAATGATGCAACAAGTTCATTCGTTGAACCAGCAAGGGGAACATTGTTAAATACGTTTTGTAGAGGATATAATAGATATGGTAAAATTGCGGATGGTAATGGTGGTTCGTATGAAGAATTGATTGAAACAAACTCCACAATATGTGGTTATACTGCACCACCAAGTGGAGGTGGTGGTGGTGGCGGAACTGGTATTGGTGGTGGAGGTACTATCGGTAATGACCCGAATGATGGTAGAGAAAGAACGGATGGTGGATTGGGTAGAACGGAAAATATTAGATAAAAATTATTTATAAAAAACAATAGATGTCAATAAGATACAATAGACAATATAAAGAAGATACGGATATTTTTGGTCCTGTGGGCCCACTTGCGAATGAACAACCATTTGATTTTTTAAATAATGATGATGTTTATTTGCGTGGTGGTGGTGGTGGTGGAGCATCCGGAGGTGGTGGAACATCCGGAGGTGGAAGTAATGATATTCAACCTCCCGTTGAAACTCCTCCTGCCGAAACCAATGTAGAACCAAGTCCGGAAAATCCAACACCTAATGGCCCGTTACCTCCAATTGTTAATTATGAAATTGCAATAAGTTCTAATTTACAAGAAGAAGTTGGGGACTTTATTAAATTAAAATACGACATACTTTCAAATGGTTCAATACAAGAAGAAGGTGAAGTGTTATTGGCAGATTTTAATACTGATGGGTTATCGATATCAAAGGAAATACTAACTTCAGGTATTTTAAATCTTTATTTACAAAACAATTTACCTTCAAATTATAGTATATCGAAAATATATTATACAAATAGATTAATTGCACAAAAAAATCCTACGGATTATAGTAAATGGAAAGTTGGTAATGATTTTATAGGTTTACAGGCCTCAGAATTACTTACTGGTGGTATTGCTGTTGCTGTTATATTAGAAAAAGAAATAGCAGCTGCTAAACCAACAATATCCTTAGATTCTACAATTTATAGTAAACAGGTAAAGGATTCTGATTCCGATTCTATAATTAACATCAAATTTAATCAAACGGATTGTGATTATGTTTATTTTTATATATCCGAAACAAAATCACTTAAAATAGATGCAAAGGTGGGCAATTGTACCTTATCGTTTTTAAAAGATTTTGGTAAAATATATGGTAATAAAAAATTAATAATAGTTCCTTATAGTGATTTATATGGAACAGGAGATAAAATTGAAATTAGTGTAAATTTTATATCAGTAAACGATTTTCCATCAATTACTGAAATAATATATCCTGATACAATTGATATACCTGCATTTTCTGATTTAGAAATAGATTATGAAATACAATATAATACATTTGCCGCAACATCGGTTGATTTTTATTTACTTTTAAAAGATAAGAGTAGAGTTGGTTTATTTAAATCACAACCTGCAAATGGAAATATAAAATTAAATCTTAAAAAATTAAGAGAATTAAATCCTAATTGGGTTGGTAGTACGGATGTAACATTAATATTAAAACCAATTAATAATAGTGGTGATACTCTTTTAGAAGGAAATGAATATGAAATAAAAACATTATTAACGTTTCCTGCGTTTCAAATTGATGAGGATATTATTAAAAAATCCGTATTTGATGCATTTTTAAGTAATTTAGGATTATCACCTGAAAGGGAAAGTAAATATTTAACACACCTTGCAAACTTTGGTAATGACGAACAAACGATAATTTCATCTTGGGAAAATGATAATTGGACATTATCTAAAAAATCTGTTGATGAATTGGGTAATGAATTTGTAAAACCTGAAGATGAGATAAACTCTATAATATTAAAGTTATATAATCCATTACCGGCAAACATACAAAAAAATTCAACTTTTTGGATTACGAAATTAATGAGTAATCCACTCGTTGAAACTGTAATATTAACTCAACAAAACGAAATTGAATTACCTACCATTAAGGGCCCTAATTTTAGTATAGACATTGATTTAGTACAAGGTAAATCAACTGGATACGAATCGTTGGATACTATATTGTTAAACAATGATGTAACAAGTTCTTCAACATTGGTTGCAACCTATTTAAGTTCTTCATTAAGTAATACCGATGAATTAAATATAGATTATGCAAGTGGTTCAACTTATTTGTGGAATAATTTTGTACATTTTAGTTCAGCAAAAGAAAGAGTTGATAATTTTGTATATAAAGTTCAATTAATAGAAAATTATGAGGCTGCAATTTCATCTTCATTATATTTTTCCGCTTCGGTTGCAGAAATTCAGGCCGGGTTGATTTCTCATACTGGTTCTCTATCTACAATACAAGAAAGAGAAAGACAATTATTAAAGAAAAATCAATTAATAAATAATTTTGATGGTTTTGAAAAATTCTTATACACATCTTCATCATTAAGTTGGCCACATTCAAATACTACGAATAGATTAATTAGTACAACTAATAATGTTATAAATTGGTATAATGATTTAATAGATGAAGCGGAACAATATGATATTCAAAATGTTAATTGGGTTCAAAATAATATTCCACAATTTATTGTAAATAATGAAGAAAATAGAAGTTTACTTTTATTCTTTTCTATGGTGGGACATCATTTTGATAACATTTATTTTTACACAAAATCAATTGAAAAAAGTAGAAATTTAGGTTATAAATCAAAAGATGGTGTATCGGATAAATTATTACATGATGTATTAAAATCATTTAATTGGGATGCAAAAAATCTTGCAACCGATTCTAAATTATGGGAATATACATTTGGTTTGGATTTAAATGGTGAACAAAAATTCGAAACACCGGCAAAACAAAGAACATATGAAGTATGGAGAAGGATATTAAATAACTTACCATATCTCTTAAAAAATAAAGGAACAAGAAAAGGAATATATGCATTATTAAGTTGTTATGGTATACCATCATCAAATCTTTCAATATTTGAATTTGGTGGACCAGAAGTAAATGAAAAATCAAAAAGTAAATTAGTTTACGATAATATAACAACTGCTCTAAAAATGTCAGCAGCTTCCTATATTGATTTTGAATGGAAAAACACAGAAAGAAATAGAAAACCTGATACTATTGAATTATTTGTTAAACCGGCCGTTTCTTCCGAATACACTTTAATTAGTGGTAGTGGTTGGAATGTTGTATTGAGTGGTTCGGTTGGTAATGAATATGGTAAGGTAATTTTAAATTATAGTGGTTCGAATTACTTAAATGCAATTTCATCATCTCTATTACCAATATTCAATAATAAATTCTTTGGTATCAAAGTATCAAGAGAAGTGTCAGCAGGTAATCATAATTTAGAATTAAGTGTAAGACAATCTAATAAAGAAAGAACATTATTTGAAGAAACAAAAACAACATCGGTGTTGAGTTCTGTCTCATATTGGAATAGTGGTTCTATTTTACGATTAGGAAATGGTTTTGTTGGTAGTGTGGATGAATTCCGTTTGTGGAGTACACCATTGGATAAGGAAAGATTCTACGAACACGTTTCGTTTCCAGAAATGATAAATGGTAATCACATTTCTTCGTCAACTGATGATTTATTTTTTAGATTAGATTTTGAATATCCTAAAAATTTAGCAGTATCTTCTTCTTTATTGAATGTTGATGCTAATATTTATTTTTCATCATCTTTATATAGAAATGATTTAGAAAGTGGTTCTTTGGTTGTTGATGATTTGATATATTCAGAAAATCCATCTGCATCATATTCAGCATCGGCATATGGATTTACATCAATCGGAACATACCCATATCAATTTGAAGTTATAGATAGAACGGTTGTATTAGAAATTCCAGATGCAGGGTCTACAAGATATTCGACTAATAAAGTTAGGTTTGAATCTCAAACGGATTTCAATGGTAATGATGTTAGTGGTGGTATCAATTTATCCGTAAAAGATAGAGCAACTAAAAAAGCATTTGACCAATCACCAACGGACTCAAATAGAGTTGGATTATTTTTCTCTCCTACAAAGGAATTGAATATTGATATTGCTAAATCATTTGGTGGAATCAATTTGGACAACTATATTGGTGACCCATCGGATAATTATAAATCAAATTATTCTACATTAGATTCATTAAGAAATTATTACTTTAAAAGATTTGATGGTAGAGATATTTACGCATACATTAACTTAATCAAACTATATGAAAAATCTATGTTTGAAGATATTAAGAAGATGTTACCGGCAAGGGTTAAAGCAACTACTGGTTTATTAATTGAACCACATATTTTAGAAAGAAGTAAGATTGCACAGAAAAGACCAACAGGAGAAGATTATCAATTAAATGGTGAAATTAAATATAGTGATACTACAATTACATTTGCAGAAAATAATCAATATGAAAGTATAGTTGATGCAAATTTATCCGAAAACTTTGTAGCAGAAAATTATCAATATGAAGCTGAAATATTTAGTTCATCTATTCAAAGTATAATTGCAGATAATTATCAATATAATGCAGAAATACTTACTGCATCTATTCAAAACGTTTTAGCTGAAAATTATCAATATGAAGTATCGGTATCGGCAGTATTAAATGAGGCCACTTTCCAAACTGAAATTGATATAATAAATGGTACAGAATTAGTGGGTCAAAGTGTATATGAAGAAGTTGGATTTGGTATTTATGCAGACAATGGTTATGCTATTAGAACATATTTTAATAGTGATAATAAAGTGGTTAAAGAAAGAATTAAAGTAGATTTAATAAAAGAACAAAAGCAAAGAGATATTGTAAAATACAAAGTTGTAGTTGGTGGTAAAGGAGACCCAAGAGGTGGAATGGAGTTAACTTCATCTATTTACTACGAAACTAAATTAAATATACAACCATATTCTGGTTCAAAGGTTATAAACGCAGGAACGGGTAGTATAGTAGAGGTTACACCATTATCTGGATATTTACCGACACATTATAGAAATACTTCGGATTTAACAAGAGGATTAGAAAATTCTTTTTATAGAGGTTCAAAAAATACCGCTGCAACTACATTAGATGGTAGTTCTCCGATTGAAACATTTGTATCTAATCCAAATACATTAACGGTAAATAGAACCGGTAGAAGTACCTCTGAACCAATTTTGGAAGTAGATTAACGGAATTTTAAAATAATTATATTTATAACAAAAGATAATATTATATTATGGGATATTTAAGTAACACAGAGCTAACAGTAGATGCTATCTTAACAAAAAAAGGTAGAGAAAAATTAGCAGCAGGTCAGGGTTTAAACATTACTCAATTTGCATTGGCAGATGATGAGATTGATTATTCTTTATATGAACCAGCACATCCGTTAGGTTCAGCTTATTACGATACGGCAATTAAAAATATGCCAGTATTAGAAGCTAATCCCGATGAAACACAAGTAATGAAATATAAATTGGTAACTTTACCAAAAAATACAACTCGTATTCCTGTTGTAGAATTTGGTGTTCCAAACATTTCGGTGAATCAAAAAAGTGGTGAGGTTGCGTTGTCACCAACTACATCCCCAGCAGGTAATAGAAGTTTAGGATATACCATCGTATTGTCTAACAAAAATGCAGGTGATATCATTGGTGAAGGTGTAACATCAGAAGTGGGTTCGGTTCCATTATTTATAGGAGATGATGTGTCAGCAACGGCGGTAGTAGCTAAAGGATTATCATTTAAATTTATTCCAAACCCATCTTTAACTTCGACTATAAGAACAACTATAACTGTTTATGGTAATGAAACCGGTGGTTCACAAACTATTCCAATCACAGTAACTTACGTTCAATAATAAAAAACTATGGCATTAATAAGAGACAATAGAGGGGCCCTTTTAGCAAGTAATTTATCAACTTACTTAGCAGGTGCTGCAAACACAGCCGGTACCCCAGTAGATACTAACGAATTAGTTAGAATCGTTAACCAATTTTTAGGAACGGGCGAACAAATTAGTTCCGATATATCTACTATTTCAAATGGTATTTATAAAAAATTTGGAACAATTGATAAAGTAACAAATAGAACACAAGTTGTAACTTCTGGAATATGGAGTGGTGATACGGGTTCTTTTGATGTAAAGGCAAACTATACATCATCAGCACAAGTTGCATCTGTAAGTGGTAGATATTATTTAGATGTCTATAATACTCTTACTGGTTCAGGCATAGATGAGGTTCAATTCTCAATAGCATATGGAGATGTAAACGGATTTGGTGCACCTACATTATCACAAAATGATGATTCAACTTCACCAACTAAAGCCACTTATAATCAATATAAAAATGTATTATTAGATAGTTCTGATAATTATTTTAGTATTTATACGGCTTCTACGGCGGGTGGAGCTGATATGACATCATTTTACGCAATCAATATCAATAGAGCAAGATACAAAGAAAGATTAGACCCAGGAAACATTTCAATTCAACTTTCTGGTTCACTTGCAAGTAATTTTACACTTATTGATGATAGTGGTGGAGCCGATGAAAATGTAACAACTGCGGGTAGAGTATATAATTTAGTTAGTGGTTCATTAAACATTGGTTCGGCTTTAACTGCATCAATTGACCAAACTAACGGATATAGTGCACCAAACAAACAAGGATATGGTTTATTCTATCCAGATATGGGTATTATATTATTAAATCCAAAAGCTTTGGCATCGGCAGTTGACCCTAAATTGGGAGAAGCTAGTAGTTCTATTGCAAATGTATATCATCAAAACAATGGTAATAAATCTGGTTCAGTTGCATTGTTGATGGCAATTAGTGGTGGTATGGATTTCCAAGTAAGAAGAACAGAAAATGTTTCTACATCTCATTATTTCGTAAGAGCTAACAATAGAGAATTTAACTTCTCAAACAACCCAACATTCGTAACAGGTTCGGTTGGAGCATTTGCACAACCATTATTTGAAAGAGACCCACATGTATACATTACAACTGTAGGTTTGTACGATGATTCAAATGAGTTATTAGCGGTTGCAAAAACTTCTAAACCAATTGAGAAATCATTTGATAAAGAAATTGCAATCAAAGTTAAATTAGATTTCTAATCGGAGAATATATTAAAAAATGTAAAGCCCCCTCTTTTGGGGGTTTTTCATTAAAAGAATATTTATATACGATATGTTAAAAAGAATACCAAAGTCGGATATTAGTGTTAGGCCATTTAAAGCTTATAAGGAATGGAGTTTTGACCAAGCTTCTGGTGAAATTGATTTGTTAGAAGCCAATATCAGTTCATCGGACTTATCTGGGTTATATCCTAAAAATTCTATATACGGACAATTGAGAGCTCAATTTTATAATGGAAATGAGGATAATCCATTTTTAAGATTTGGTAATAAGACAAACGAATACAATCCAAATCCGATTGCAAAGGAAAGATATTTAGGAAATGATGTTAAAGTAATTTCTATTCCACAAATATATGTGGGTGAAGGAATTAAAAAGGGTTCTCTATCTATTTTGGATACGGATGCTAGTATGGTGGATGATTCTTATGGTAATATATTATTATTAGGAAATGATACCATAACTTTTGAAGGATTTGATTCAAATGGTGAATTTTACACATTTACATTAAATGGTACTTCTTATACAGTAAGGATAACAAATATCAACATTGAAACCCAAGAAATAATTTGGTACTATAATTCAATAGCATATATCGCTAGGATTATATCATTTGATATTAATAGTGGTGATATGGTTGTAGATAATGTTGAATTCGCATCTGCGTCTGATACGGTTCAAAGAGTTGGTAATATATTTTATAATGCCGGATTGATTGTTATGACAAGAAATCCACAACAAAAATTATTGACAAATTGGGACTTATCATTTAAATCAACAAAAACGATATACGAACACGAATATCTTTTAATTGTTAATGAAGATGAATTTAACGTTTCACAAAACCCAACGGCCGTTGTTGAGGTTGGTAGAGAAACACTATTAGTGCCAACATCGGATGGAAAAATTGTTGGAACTGTAACAAATCCTGGTACAAAATATATTAGAAAAAAGTCAATATTAGAAACCGGAGATACTTTGGATTATAGAATGGGTTCATCATATAATAATGCAATTAGTGGTGGATTTGAACATTATGATTTAAGTGGTTCATTAGATAGTACAGGTTCATTCTTATCACCATTTATTACAACGATTGGACTATATGACGATAATTGTGATTTAGTTGCAGTAGCTAAATTACCACAACCTATAAAATCGGAGCCAGATATTCCTGTAAACTTTATTGTACGATTTGATACATAATCTTATATTTATATACAAAACAACAAACAAATGGCAACAATAGAAGAAACTTACAAAGCAAGACAATCTGAATTAGGTCTTGACAATTTAGGATTTGAAGCAGGTGTAGCGGCAAAAACTCCATATAGTACCAACGATTTACAAAAAGCTGATGACCAAATATTAACAGCTACTAAATTTAAAACTGGTAGAGGTGGTGAAAAGAACTTTGCAAAATACTCAGATTCTATAAAAAGATAAATACCTTAATGGCTAAGAAAAAAGTTACAAAAAAGAGCAATCCAAAATGGGTTGCAAAAAAGTATGGATTTAAGTCTGGTTTAGAAGAAACCATATCATCCCAAATTGAAAGTAGAGGTATACCTGTTGAGTATGAAACCGAAAAGGTTGCATATATCATACCGGCATCCGAACATAACTATCATCCTGATTTCAAACTACCAAATGGTATACGAGTTGAAACCAAAGGTAGATTTGTTGCCGCAGACCGCAAGAAACACCAATTAGTAAAAGAACAAAATCCTAATTTGGACATTCGTTTCGTATTTTCCAATTCAAAGAACAAAATCAGCAAAAACTCCAAAACTACATACGGAATGTGGTGTGAAAAGAACGGATTTAAGTATGCCGACAAATTCATCCCAGAAGATTGGTTTTTAGAGGAAAATAGACCATAAAATATTTGGTAATATCAAATATTTGTCGTATATTTAGGGGGTGTTGAAGCAAAATGATAAGAATATAGTCGTATCTACCCTAACTGGTGTTTTAGGTAGTCACCTCACTCTTAAAGGGAATGAGTTGGCATTTTATTGTCCTTTTTGTAATCACCACAAACAAAAACTACAAGTTAATACGGAAACACAAAAGTGGCATTGTTGGACTTGCAATAGTGGTGGTAAGAAATTAACCTCATTGTTAAAAAAGTTGGATGTTGATAGAAAGACTATTTCAATCATTAGAGAAATCTACGGAGATAACAATTATAACCCACAATTAGAGGATGCCGATACAAAGGTGTTCATTTCCCTACCAAAAGAATTTATATCGCTTAGTGAGACTCCCAAAGGGTTTAATCCTGAATATAAACACGCAATACATTACCTAACTCAAAGAGGTATTACTGAAAAGGACATAATCAAATATAACATAGGATATTGTAAAGAAGGATTGTATGGACAAAGAGTAATTATACCATCATATAATTCCGATGGGTCATTAAATTATTTTGTTTCTCGTTCGTATTATCCGGACAACAAAATGAAATACAAAAATCCTCCAATCAGTAAAAATGTAATATGTTTTGACTCACAGGTAAATTGGAATGAACCGATTATACTTTGTGAAGGTGTATTTGATGCGATTACAATTAAAAGAAATGCAATTCCACTTTTAGGTAAGTTTCCATCGAGAATATTGGTTGAGAAAATCTTTATGAGTGGTATTACCGATATTATTATTTCATTGGATAACGATGCAATTAATGAGGCACTTAAAGCTGCCGAATATTTTAGAAAACAAGGTATTCATGTAAAAATGATGTATCTTAAAGACAAAGATGCCGCCGATATGGGGTATGAAAAATTCTACGAAGAGTTGAAGGAAGCTAAAGAGTTTTCATCGGAAGAATTATTATTGAACAAAATAAATAGTCTATGAAAAATAGAACAAAACTAGGTTATGCTTCTGCAGGAAAAATTGAAAAGAAGCGATTTAACGAACACAAAACAGGTGCAGACATTCCAACCTCCGATGCAAAATTAAAAAAATGGATGGAAATGAGAGAAGCACAAATTCGTAAAAAAAGAAATTGGTAATATGAATAAGTTAAAAACAATTTACCACATTGCCGATGTTCATATCCGTAATGTAAAAAGACACAAAGAGTATAGACAAGTATTTGAAAAAATGTTTGAAGAAATCCGTAAAAGAGGAACGGATGATGCAATCATTTATTTAGCAGGTGATATTGCCCACGCTAAATTAGAAATGTCACCAGAATTAGTCAACGAAATAAGTTGGTTATTCAAAGAGTGTGCTAAAACTTGTCCTACAATTCTTATTACCGGAAACCACGATTGTAATATGAACAATATGGATAGAATGGATGTTCTTACTCCATTGGTTGATGCATTAGAATTGGAAAACTTCTATTACTTAAAAGATACTCAGGTTTATTCAATTGGTGGTGTTGATTTTTCAGTATTTAGTATTTTAGATAATAAAGACAATTGGATTACTGCCGATAAACTATTTGGTAATAAAAAGATTGCATTATTCCACGGACCTGTTGATAATTCTCAAACTGATATAGGTTATGTGGTAAGTAGTAGACATTTTACAACGGATATATTTGATGGATTTGATTTGGCACTTTTAGGTGATATTCATAAGCGTCAGGAAATGATTAGTCCGAAAGGTTGTAAGGTAGTTTATGCAGGTTCACTAATTCAACAAAACTTTGGTGAAACATTGGATAGACATGGTTTTTTAGCATGGGATTTAGATACAATGAGTTACGAAGAAATTGATATCAAAAATGATTATGGTTATTATACTATGGATATTGACAATGGTAAAGTTCCAGTTGTAAATGATATGCCAAAGAACCCTCGTTTAAGAGTAAGATTGTCAAACACCGATACTGCCGATACTAAAAAGGTAATTGCAGAAATCAAAATGAAATATGGTGTTGAGGACTTTACAATTATTAGAACGGACTCATTATCAAAAAAGAAAACAGGAGATAGAAGTAATAAATTAGACTTTGAAGATATTACGGATATAAACTATCAGAACTCACTTATAAATGAGTATGTTGAAAGAATGATGCCATTTGTTGATAAGAATGATTTGGCACAATTGGAAATTATAAATAGAGATGTCAATAGTAGAATTGTACATGAAGATACTTTGAGAAACATACAATGGAAACCAGTTAGATTTGAGTTTTCTAATATGTTTAGTTATGGTGAGAACAATAAAATTGACTTTACAAAGTTAAATGGATTAATGGGATTGTTTGCACCAAATGCACAAGGTAAATCATCTATCTTTGATGCTATTTCATTTTGTTTATACGATAAAAGTAGTAGAGCATTCAAAGCAGCAAATATTCTAAACAATCGTAAGACTGATTTTAGATGTTACTTACATTTCCAGGTTGATGGTGTGGATTATCATATTGAAAGAACTGCAAAGACAATTAACAAAGGAAAGAATGTAAAAGTGGATGTAAACTTTTGGACACAAGAGGGTGATGAGAAAACATCTTTAAATGGAACGGAAAGGAGAGACACAAATCAGGTAATTGAACAATATGTTGGTAAGTATGAAGATTTCGTATTGACTGCTTTATCATTACAAGGTAATAACTCTATATTCATTGATAAGTCTCAATCAGAAAGAAAAGACTTACTTGCTCAATTTATGGGATTGAATGTATTTGATAAATTATATGAAACAGGATTAGAAGATATCAAAGAAGTTTCAGTTCTTATCAAAAATTTTAAGAAAACCGACTTTACAACTGAACTTGCTGATAAAGCAAATGAGTTAAAAGATAAGAAGGGTGAATTAAAAGAATTAGAAACTGAATTAAATAAATTGAATGGTGACAAAGGTGGGTTGGATAGTGTTATATTAGAATTAAGTAGAAACCTTACTCCTATTGACTCTAATTTGGACTTACCTACTTTGGAAGAAAAAAGAAAGGGATTGGGTGAAGATATTCAAAACAATACAACTTTAATTGGAACAAAAGAAACATTCATTAAAATATTAGAAGGAAAAATTGAAGAAATTTCAAAATCAATAGATGAAAAGAAACAATTAAATGGAATTGATATAGAAGCCGTGTATTCTAACTATAAAGAATATCAAAAGAAATTAGTTGATGAAACCAAAGTATATGATACTGCAAAATTGCATGTAAGTTCTGCAGAAGAGAAGATTAAACATTTGGACAAACATGAGTATGACCCAAATTGTGAATTTTGTTGTAGTAATGAATTTGTTAAAGATGCAATGAGAGCAAAAAATGCATTACCTCAGTTAGAAGAAATTGTTAAACAAGCAATGATTGATTGTGTAGGTATTCAACAAACATTAGATACAATGGAAGGTGTTGAGGAACAATATAATAAATTGACCGACTTAAAAATAAAATTTGGCCAATCCAAAGGTATCTTAAAAACCGCAGAGGCAGAGTTAAAAAGTTTAGAAACAAAAGAAGAATTGTTACAAACTCAATTAGACAAAGTAGAAGAAGATATTGAAAAGTATTTTGAAAACGAAGAAACGATTGATAGTAATAAAGAGTTAGAAAAACAAATCAAAGAGTTAGAAGTAGAAAAAAGAAAAATTGAATCGGACATCAAAGATATTACCAAACAAATAGCAACTATAAATGGTTCCATTTCCTCATTACAGACCTATATAGAGGGTATAAAGCAAAAGATGAGTGATGTTAAGGAATTAGAAGAAAAGAACCGATTATACACCTATTATTTAGATGCCGTAAAGAGAGATGGTATTCCATATGAATTGATTTCAAAAGCATTACCTGTTATTGAAAGTGAGATTAACAACATATTAGGACAAGTTGTAGACTTTGGTATTACATTGGAAATGGATGGTAAATCTATCAATGCAAAGATTGTTTACGAAGACCAGGAATGGCCATTGGAGATGTGTAGTGGAATGGAGAAGTTTGTTAGTGGACTTGCTATTAGAGTTGCACTTATTAATGTATGTAATTTACCTCGTCCGAATTTCTTAGTAGTGGATGAAGGATTTGGAACATTGGACGCTGATAATTTATCATCTTTATTTATGATGATGCAATATCTTAAAACACAATTTGATTTTATTTGGATGATTTCTCATTTGGAACAAATGAGAGATATTGTAGATGGCCTTATTGAAATTAAAAAAGATAACGGATTTAGTAAGATTGACTTTTAATATTTATTTTTATGATAGACATACAAAAATTTAGAGAACAGGGATTTATATATGATAGTATTGAAAACTATTCGGAATTTATTAATTTTGATGACATTAAGAGCATTAAAGAAAAAATAGATTTAATTCCATATAAAAGATATTCAAAATATGATTATTGGTTTTTATATCAAAATGCATCTTATATTGAAGAAATATTTTATGAAAATTATTTAAAAAGAGATAAAGATTTAGCTGCAGCTGATTATGTTTTTAATTTAGCACACAAATTTCAAATTGATAAAATGTCATTACCTGAAATATATCCTACGTGGGTATTTGGTACTTCACATAATAATGATATTCTTTCTTTGGTAAATGATGATGTATTAAAAAACTTTCAAAAAAAGTTTGTAGAAAAATATTATTCCGATAAAATAAGAAAAAATGAAACGTTATTTGGAAGTACTAATTTACAATTTTATGATGCAGGTTGTGAAATTAAATTACACGATGATGGTAGGCAAGAAAATAGACTATGTGTATTTCTCTATTTTTTAAACGATAATTGGAGTGAAGAAAATGGAGGACATTTGATTCTACATACCAAAGATGGTGAGTCTATTAAAGTAAATCCGGTATTTCCTAATTTTGTAGTATTGGATTCGGATATAAATTTATTTCACGAAGTAGAGTTAGTAAAAAAAGAAACAAAATATAATATAGTTTCTTTTTATGGATATAATTAGTTTAGTATGGGGATTTGGTTATAACCTTATCAGCCTTCAACACACTAGATTGTGGTTTAGAAACACCGACGTGTTTTTTAATCAAATTCTCAACTAAACTACCCATTTTAAACCCATGTTCTTCACAATATCCTTTGAGAAGTTCGTGGGTTTCTTTTTTTATTTGTAACATTGCGTATTTCATAACTTATTTTAGTTTTCTTTAGTTTTCTATAATAGATTAAAGTATTTATTAGTTTTCTTTATATAAATATGAGATAATTCTTTTTTTAGAGATATTTATTTAAAAAGATAAATGGCAGTTATAAAGAAAACCTTATTTCCTAAAAATTTAGATAACTACTCCGTATTAGTAAACGATTTAGATGCTAATAGTAAATATTTCAAAATAACGGAATTATCAGATACGTTAACAGGAGGAAAGAATGCATTCTTAATTGCAGGTTCAAATTATTTAGTTCCTGATACTAAAATTCAAATCGAATTAAAAGATGCAGTTGGGAATATAATTTATCATGAACCCGGTGAAGGTTATTTTTCATCATCTTTGAATGGTTCACCATTTGTTACCGAATATTATGAAGGTGTTTCCAAAGTAGTATCAGTTTACATTTATCCCGATACTGCGTATGGCCCATGTACTCTTACAATATTGGGTGAATTAAATGCGTATGAAGATGTAAATGGTCTTATTAAACCAATTCCAGCTGATTGGGAGAATAAATACAATGTTAAGTGGCAAAAGACTATAAACGTAAATCCTTCGTTAGCAAATACCACTAAAATTAGATTCTATCAAAGACCGGTTGCAACCATCAAAGAAATTTTATCTCCAATTTATAGAATAGAAAATGATATAAAGGTTAATTCAGGAGTAAGCCAATCATTTGCGGATATTAAACTTTCAAAGTTAGAAACATTTGCAGGGGATGTTAAAAGAATAAAAGTATTTAGAACATCCGAAGGTGACATTTCTGATTATGATTTAATACAAGATATATTAGTTGAATCAAAAGAATTATTAACTTCGTATGGACTTACCGGTAGTGTTGTAGGACAAACAGGAATACTAACATCAGAAACACTTAAAAACTTTTGGAATACGGGTTCATTAACCGCATATCTAACATCGAGTAGAGTTGAAAGTGGTGTTGCATTAAATGGTAGTGGTAATTTTAGATACACATCATCTTTGGATATAAAAAGTGCAAATACCTATGAATTAAATTTAGATGCATTTTATTCATCATCTACCAATAGTAATTTGGGTATTTATTTAAGTCAAGTTACAACTTCAACGGAAAATGGTATTACAATACCAACAATAATATCAAGTAGTATTGCAACATTGATGGGAACTCAACCAACTAAAAATTTATTAGATACGGTAATTCCATTTAAAATTGATAGAAATTATCCATCTGCTAGTTTATACTTTTCACAATCACAAGGTGAATGGCATTTGGGAAATATTAGTTTAAGATTATCACAAGACACTGCATTTTCACCTGATGAGATTTCATTTGTTACTACAATGCCTACTGTAATTGGTAATGAAACATATAATTTTAAATTTGAATTTTACGATGTAAATAATAACTATGTACCAGTTGCAGTTACACAATCATTAACATTTACAGGAGGTGTCAATGTTAATAATACATTGTTATTGGTTAGTGCATCCACATCACAATCGTTGGCAGCACTTGCAGCAGTATCATCTTCGATTAGTGGAACAATGACCGTATATAGTTCATCTGCAAGTAGTTCGGTAAATGTATTAAGTGGGTCAGTTAGTGGAACAATTGGAAACGTTAGTTCATCAATTAGTAGTTCAATATATAGTTTAAGTGGTTCCGTATCAAGTTCATTGACATTGACAAGTGGTAGTATAACATTGGTTAGTAGTAGTTTATTATTCACATCTCAAAGTTTTAGTAGTAGTTTAACAGCATTAAGTGCATCGATTTCATCATCGGTTTCAACTAATGCGTCTCAATCTGCATATCAAGTTTATTCCGCATCACAATATTTAGATAAATTTATTTTTACGGATGCTAATGGTAAACTAAATCAACCACCAACCGCGTCTGACCCTGGACTCTATTTGGGTAGTGAATATTTGGGATATTTTAGTGGTAGTGGTACAAGTGGATGGAAAACGTATATGGATAATCAGGGTGATTTTTATTTAACATCATCTGTTCCGGGAGGTGGTTTATTAGCATGGGATGCATCAACCGCTACATTACAAATAAATGGTTCAATTAATATACAAGGTGGAAATGCTGCTACAACTACGGCACTAACATCATCATTAAATGCGGTAAGTGGAGCAATAAATTCTGCAACTGCGTCTTTATCAACATCAGTTGCAACAACAACATTTACAACTGCAACTGGATTGATTGCAAAACCACCAACGGTTTTGGTTGGTGGAACATCTGGATTATATTTAGGTTCAACTCATTTGGGATATTATGATGGTACCGATTGGAAAACATTTATGGCCAATAATGGTAATTTTTATTTGAGTGGAACTGGTAACGATAGTTTAACTTGGAATGGTAGTACACTTATAATAAATGGTGCAATTACCGTTACAGGAGGAAACGCAGCTACGAGTACAGCATTAACGTCATCATTGAGTTCTACATTAAGTTCTGCAAATAGTACCGCGGCCGGATACGCATCTAATGCGGTTAAATCGGCATCGGTATCAGC
>Ga0315900_10005574_pt1 | contig 17250 bp, 15 predicted proteins | sample LakEriMetagenome_FD_203521 | JGI IMG/M metagenome (GOLD analysis project Ga0315900, IMG submission 203521) | Freshwater fungal communities from buoy surface, Lake Erie, Ohio, United States - Buoy 12 MA114 | ecosystem: Environmental > Aquatic > Freshwater > Lake > Lake biofilm | place: USA: Lake... | reverse complement strand
TGCGCACGAACTCGGCGCGGATCGGGCCGATGTCGACCGGATCGCCCGGGGCGACGCTGACGAGGGCAGGGACCGGCAGGTCGTGCTCGGACAGCTTCGCCTCGACCATCGCCGTCGTGAAGGGCAGGGACACGATCCGGCCGATCGGCGTGCCGGAGCGGATCAGGTGCGCGAGGGCGGCGCAGTGGTCGTCGTGGGCGTGCGTCAGGAGCACGGCGTCGACGGGGCGGCCGCGCATCACCCGCACGTCCGGCAGGTACGTCTCGACGCCGAGGCCGCGCTCGGAGCCGTGGGGGAAGCCGATGCCGCAGTCGATGACGAGCCGCACGTCGTCGTGCTCGATCACCATCATGTTGCGGCCGACCTCGCCGAGACCGCCTATCGGCGTGATGCGAATCGGGTTCGGCACCCGCGTACGGTACCGCGAGGCGGCCGGTGGCCGCGCCGGGCGACGGGGCCCGAGCCGCCTTTCTGCCATACTCCCGACCGCTCGGGGTGTGGCGCAGCCTGGTAGCGCGCTCCGTTCGGGTCGGAGAGGTCCCCAGTTCAAATCTGGGCACCCCGATGGGCACACCGGGGACGGCGACCAGGGCCGTCCCGCCTCTACGCTGCGACCATGCCCTACGGCTGGCCGTTCCTCGTGCTGGTGCTCCTGCAGGCGGCGATCGTGGCCGTGGTGCGCGACCCGGGCGCGCTGCCGCGGATCCGCCGCCACGCCCTGCTCGGCCTCCTGCCGCTGGTCCTGATCGGCGGGATGGTCATCGTGCTCGGCGCGTGGCCCCGCGGCGTCGAGCTGGCGACCGCGCTCGCGGCCGTCGCGGTGCCGGTGCTCGCGCTCGCCGCGGGCTGGCACGTGCGTCGCTGGGCCGTGCCGCTCGCGGTCGCCGCGCCGCTCCTGTGGCTCGCGGCGTGGCGCCTCGCGCCCGGGCCGTGGCCCGACCTGGCCGGCGATCTCCTGATCGTCCTGGCCGCGGCCGCGCTCGGTCGCCTGACCGGCTGGGTGTCGCCGCGCGGGGCGCTGGTCGTCGGCATCCTGATCGCCACCGGCGTCGACATCTGGCAGGTCGCGAACCTCCAGGTGCAGCCCGTCGCGCAGGCGCTCGGCGCGGCCGTGCCGCCGCGCGGGCTGCCGTCGCTGCAGGAGCTGCGGATGCAGGGCGCGACGATGGGCTGGGGCGACGCGTACATCGCGGCGCTGGTGGGTGCGATCGTGGCGGCGTCGCGGCGGGCGACCATCGCCGCCGTGGCCGGCTGCGCCGTCGGCGGGATGCTGCTCGGCCTGCTCTTCGCATGGGTCCAGTTCGTGCCGGCGACGGTGCCGCCGGCGCTCGGCCTGATCGCGGCCGGCGCCGTCGAGCACCGGGCCGTGCGCCGGTGGGTTCGTACGGCGATCGATTCGCGCGGACGCCCTAGGATGCAGCGAGACAAGGAGGCCAGACCCGATGGCGATCACCCTGCCCAACCTCGATGAGCATCTCCTGATCGGCGGCGCGTGGACGGAGGCCTCGGGCGGCGAGCGCTTCGACGTCACCGACCCCGCCTCCGGGGGCCGCGTCGGGTCCGTCCCGAACGGCACCCGCGAGGACGTCACGGCCGCGATCGACGCGGCGGCCGCGGCCCTGCCGGGCTGGCGCTCCACCTCCGCGCTGAGCCGCGCCCGCATCCTCCGCAAGGCCGCGGACATCATGCGCGAGCGCGCCGGCGAGATCGCCGAGACGATGACGGCCGAGCAGGGCAAGGCCCTCGCGGAGGCCAAGGGCGAGGTCGAGTACGCGGCCTCCTTCTTCGAGTGGTTCGCCGGCGAGGCGGAGCGCATCTACGGCGAGATCGCGCCCCCGATGAACACCGACAACCGCGTGCTGGTCCTGCGCCAGCCGGTCGGCGTGGTCGCGGCCATCACCCCGTGGAACTTCCCCGCCGCGATGATGACCCGCAAGCTCGGCCCCGCGATGGCGGCCGGCTGCACGAGCGTCGTCAAGCCGGCCAGCGCGACGCCGCTGACCGCCGCGCTCGTCCTGCGCTGCATCGAGGACGCGGGCGCCCCCGCGGGCGTCGTCAACCTCGTCACCTCCCGCGACGCCGGGATGGTCGCCGACACGATCTTCAACGACCCGCGCGTCCGCAAGATCTCCTTCACCGGCTCGACGGAGATCGGCAAGGACCTGATCCGCGCCTCGGCCGAGCAGGTCAAGCGGCTCAGCCTCGAGCTCGGCGGCCACGCGCCGTACATCATCTTCGACGACGCCGACCTCGAGCCGGCCGTCGACGGCCTGATCGCCTCGAAGTACCGCAACGCGGGGCAGACCTGCGTCTGCGCGAACCGCGCGTTCGTGCAGCGCGGCATCTACGACGACTTCCTCGCGCTCCTGACGCAGAAGGTCGAGGCGATGAAGGTCGGCCACGGCCTCGCCGAGGGCACCCAGATCGGCCCGCTGATCAACGACGCCGCGGTCGACAAGGCCGACGAGCACGTGCAGGACGCGGTGGCGAAGGGCGCGAGGCTCGTCACGGGCGGCGTGCGCCTGACCGACGGCGAGTACGCCAACGGCTCGTTCTACGCGCCCACGATCATCGACGGCGTGACGCGCGAGATGGACATCTTCTACGAGGAGACGTTCGGTCCCGTCGCCGGCCTGACCGTGTTCGACACCGAGGACGAGGCGATCGACTACGCCAACGACTCGATCTACGGCCTCGCCTCGTACTTCCACACCCGCGACTACGCGCGCCTGATGCGCGTCGCCGAGCGCCTCGAGTACGGCATCGTCGGCGCCAACGCCGGCATCATCTCCGCGGCCAACGCGCCGTTCGGCGGGGTCAAGCAGTCCGGCTACGGCCGCGAGGGCGGCAGCGTCGGCATCGACGAGTACCTCGACGTCAAGTACGTGCTGCTCGGCGGCGTGGGCACGGTCTAGCCCGATGCGCGCCGTCCGCCAGCACGCCTACGGCGAGCCGCTCGCCGTCGAGGACGTCCCCGACCCCGTCGCCGGGGATGGGGAGGAGCTCGTCGACGTCGCCTACGGCGCCGTCAACCCGCTCGACGTCTGGATCGGCGCGGGCAGCGTGGCCGCGGCCGGCCCCCTGCCGCGCACGCCGGGCTGCGAGGGCGTCGGCACGACGGCCGATGGCCGCCGCGTCGGCTTCCGCGGCGCCGGGCTCGGCCTCGTCCGCGACGGCGCCTGGGCCGAGCGCGTGGCGGTGCCCGCCGACGCCCTGGCCCTGATCCCGGACGGCTGCGACGACCGCGACGCGGCGGCGCTCGGCATCCCGGGCGTGACCGCGCTCGACTGCCTCGCCCTCGCCGAGGTCGGCGAGGGCTCGACGGTGCTCGTCCTGGGCGCCTCGGGCGGCGTCTCCACGATCGCGCTGCAGCTCGCGCGCACGCGCGGGGCGCGGGTGATCGCCCAGACCACCTCCCCGAACCGGGTCGGCCAGGTCTCGCGCTACGCCCACGAGGTCGTCGTGGCCGAGGCCGACATGCTCGAGGAGGCCGTGCGCGAGGTGGCGCCCGACGGCGTCGACGCGATCCTCGACCCGCTCGCGGGCCCCTTCGCCGCGCCCTGCGTGCGGCTCCTGGCTGCCAAGGGGACGCTCGTCCTCTACGGGGCGAGCGCCGGGCCGGAGTTCGCGTTCGGCCCGCAGGAGATGTACCGCAAGAACGCGCGCGTGGTCGGCTACAGCGGCCTGCCCGTCGCCCCGGCGGCGACCGCCCGCTCGATGGAGGCGCTCTACGCCCTCGTCGCGGCCGGCACGCTCGAGGCGGTCATCGCGGACGAGCTCCCGCTCGAGCAGGCGAACGACGCCGTCGCCCGCATCCGCGAGAACCGTGCGGGCGGCAAGCTGCTGCTCCGGCCCTAGGCCTCGTCCGGCTGCGCGGCCGCCCGCCGGCGCCGGCAGACGAGCGCGGCCACGACGCGCCAGCCGACCAGGCCCGCGCCGAGGAACAGGAGGGCCACGACGATGAAGGCCGTCTCGGGCAGCCGCCCCTCGAGCACCGTGCGGATCGCCATCCCGCCGGCCACGCTGCCGAGCCAGACGACGGCCCCGCGGCCGACCGAGCGCGGACGGCGGCGCAGGCCGACCACGAGCGCGGTCGCCGCGTAGCCCGCGAGGAAGGGCCAGGCCACGCCGAAGACGGCGAGCGCCGCGGTGTCGCCCTCGTGGCTCTCGCGCCCGAGCAGCGCGAACAGCAGGATCCAGACGACGTCCACGAGGAGCCAGCCCATACGATGATTCTCGCATGGCAGGCTCGCTCGTCCCCGGGATCGTGCTCGCCGTCGGCGGCGGGCTCGCCGCCGTGCGCACCGAGACGGGGGAGGAGCGGGTCGCCAAGTTCGCGGGCCGGCTCGATCGGCGCCCCGTCGCCGGCGACCGCGTCGGCCTCCTGCTCGAGGCGGACGGCGGCGCCCGGATCGACGTGATCGAGGAGCGCGCCACGGAGCTGCGCCGCCAGCAGCGGATGCGCTCGGAGGGCGAGCGGGCGATGAAGGAGCAGGTCCTGGCCGCCAACGCCGAGTGCGTCCTGATCGTCGCGGCGATCGCGGACCCGCCGCTGCGCCGCGGGCTGATCGACCGCATCCTCGTGGCCGGCTGGCGCGGGGGGATGGTGCCGCTGCTCGCGATCACCAAGCGCGACCTCGCCGAGCGGGCCGCCGAGCCCCCCGAGCAGGTGCTCGCCGACTACGCCCTGATCGGGGTGGCGGGGGTCTGCGTCGATGTGCGCACCCCCGAGGGCGCCCAGGCCGTGCGGGCGCTGATCGCGGGGCGGACGGCGGCGGTGGTCGGCCACTCCGGCGTCGGCAAGTCGACGCTCGTCAACGCGCTCACGGCGGGCGGCCAGACGACGGGCGCCGTGCATGAGCTGTCCGGGCGGGGGCGCCACACCACGACCACCGCGACCTGGCTCGACACGCCCGACGGGGGCGCGCTGATCGACCTGCCCGGGATCCGCAGCTTCTCCCTGGCCGGCATCGAGCCGTCCGACCTGCGCCACGCGTTCGCGGACGTGGCCGACGCCGCGGAGCGCTGCCGCTTCCGCGACTGCCGCCACGTCGGCGAGGCCGGCTGCGCGGTGGCCGAGGCGGTCGACCCGGCGCGCCTGGCGAGCTACCGCAAGCTGCTCGCCGAGCTCGAGGAGGGCTGAGAACGACGACGGCGCCCGGGCCGAAGGGCCGGGGCGCCGTCGGGACGAGCGGTGGAGCGGTCCGCGCCTAGCGCTTGTGCAGCACCTTGCGGATCTTCTCGAGCTCCTTCGACTCCTGCGTCGCGCGCTCGAGGTCGCGCTCCAGCTCCGCGATGTGCGCCTGCAGGGCGTCGATCGCGGTCTTCGCCTCGCTGATCAGGCGCTCGGTCTGCTGGTTCGCGGACTTCGCGGCGGTGCGGGCCCCGGTGCGGGCGGAGCGGGCGGTGCGGCGGACGCCGCCGCCGTCGACCTGCTCGCGGGCGGTCCGGTAGTACTGGGTCATGACGGTGTTCGCGGAGCGGCCCGACTGCTTCGCGACCTTGGCGAACGCCTCGGTCTTCTTCATGCCCTGCTCCACCAGCGCGCGGACGTCCTCGTACGTCTGCCTGCCGATGTCGCCGTGGGCGGGCTTCTTGGTGGCGGCGCCGTCGGACGACGCGCCGTTCGTGGAAGTGGCCATGCGCAAATCCTGTCACATGTCACAACTACCGGGTGCGGTCAAATAGCACCAGTTCGTGAAAACCGAATGTGAGTGCGGACTTTCACGCAGCCGGTGTCACATTTTAGACTTTGTGATCAGCGGGCCGACGGCCCGCGCACGGCGGCGCGATGTCCGTCAGAATGGGCGCATGCCGCGATCCTCCCGCATCCCCGTTCTGGCGCTGCTCGCGCTGCTCCTCGCCGCCGCGCCCCTGCTCGCCGCCTGCGGCGGGTCGCAGCTCGCGGACGACCCGCAGGCCGTGCTCTCCGCCGCGAAGCTGCCGCCCCCGGGCCCCAACGCCTCCAAGCTGAAGGTCGAGTTCACGCCGGGCGACGCCGCCCCGCAGGACGGCGCCACCACGGAGGAGGACCCGCTCGGCGGCCTGCTCGGCGGCCCGATCCAGATCGAGGCGACCTCCGAGGGCGACGCCGAGGCGGGCGTGACGGGCGACGCCAAGATCACCGCGGGGCCCGCGAACATCGCGCTCGCCTTCCGCGCCAACGGGGACAACACCTGGCTGCAGGTCGGCGACGAGTGGTACGAGCTCGGCCAGCCGCTCGGGATCGACTTCGCCGGCCTCGGCGGCGCGATCGGCCCGCTCGACGAGGTCGTCGTCGACCCGAAGGCCACCGCGGTCGAGGACATCGAGGGCGTGGACTGCGACCGCATCGACGGCCGCTTCAACCCGGCGCCCGGGCTGACGGACCAGCTGCAGGGCGCGGGCGACGGCCTCGGCCTCCCGCTCGACCTCGGGGCGCTCGCCGAGGGCCAGGCGGAGATCTCCGTGTGGGTGTCGCAGGAAGACGGCGTCGTCCGGCGCGTGCTGATCAGCACGGACGGCGCGGCCGACCAGGCCGCGGGCGGCGACGTCTCGATCGACCTGACCGTGATACCGGCCGAGGCGGTCGAGGTGACGGCGCCGCAGGGCGCGAAGCCGATCACGGACCTGCTCGTCAGCCTGCTCGGGGACCAGCTGCCCGACCTGGGCGGCCTCGGCGACCAGCTCGGGGACCTCGGCGACCTCGACGGGCTGCTCGACGGCCTCGGCGGGGGCGCCGCGACCGGCGAGAGCGCGTGACCCGGACGGTCGTCGCCTGCGTGCAGATGCACGCGGACCGGCCGCTCGCCGACAACCTCGAGGCGGCCGAGCGGCTCGTCGCCCGCGCGGCGGCGCGGGGTGCGGAGGTGATCTCGCTGCCGGAGCGCTGGAACGGCACCGGCCCCGACGACGTGATGATCGCGCAGGCAGAGCCGCTCGACGGCGAGACCGCGCGAGCGATGGCGGGCTGGGCGCGCCAGCACGGGGTCTGGCTGCACGGCGGCTCGATCGGCGAGGACACCGAGCCCGGCGTGCGCGCCTCCAACACGACGCTGGTCTTCGACCCGGCGGGCGAGCGCGTCGCGACCTACCGCAAGATCCACATGTTCGACATCGACGTCGAGGGGGCGGCGGCGCGGGAGTCGGCCGCCAACAAGCCGGGGGACCGGCTCGTCCTGGCCGACGTCGCCGGCTGGCCGGTGGGCCTGACCATCTGCTACGACCTGCGCTTCCCCGAGCAGTACCGCGAGCTCGCGCTCGCGGGCGCCGAGGCCTTCATGGTGCCCGCCGGCTTCACGATGGCCACCGGCCGCGACCACTGGGAGGTGCTGCTGCGGGCCCGCGCGATCGAGAACGGCGCCTACGTGATCGCCGCCAACCAGCACGGCTTCTGGGACGGATCGGCCCGCTACGCCCGCTCGATGATCATCGACCCGTGGGGGATCGTGATCGCCAACGCCGGCGACGGCGAGGGCATCTGCGTCGCGGAGATCGACCGCGAGCGGGTCGCCGACATGCGCCGGCGGATCCCCGTGCTGAGCGCGCGCCGGCCTGCGGCCTACACCGTGCGGCCGCCCGATCCCGCGCAGTAGCGTTGGCCCCATGCCCGCGCCGCACGGCATCGTCTTCGACATGGAGGGCGTGCTGCACGTCGGCTACGCGGAGCTGCCCGGGGCCCGGGCGGCGATCGCCCGGCTCGACCGGGCGGGCATCCCGCACGCGATCCTGACGAACACGACCAGCCGGCCGCGCTCGGCGATCGCGGAGCGCCTCGCCGAGATGGGGATGGCGTACCCGGCCGAGCGGATCGTGACCGCGGCCTCGGCCACCGTCTCCTTCCTGCAGCGGCGCCACCGCGGCCGCCGCGTCCTGCTCCTGGCCGAGGCGGGGGCGCACCGGGAGGTCGCGGAGTCGGGCGGGCTCGACCTGGTCGACCGCTGGCAGGACGCCGAGGTCGTCTGCCTCGGCGGGCCCTCCGAGGCCACCACCTACGCGGTGCTGCAGGACGCCTTCCGGGCCCTGATGGAGGGCGCCGCCTTCGTCGCGATGCAGCGCAACCGCTGGTGGCCGACGCCGACAGGGCCCGGGCTGGACGCGGGCTGCTTCGTGCGGGGCCTCGAGTACTCGAGCGGGCGGCGGGCGACCGTGATCGGCAAGCCCGCGGCCGGGGCGTACCGCGCGGCCGTGCGGGTCCTCGGTGTGAAGGCGAACGAGGCGATGATGGTCGGCGACGATCCCGTCGCCGACCTCGCGACCGCGGGCCGCATCGGCATGGCCACCTGTCTCGTGCGGACGGGCAAGGGGCCGTCCTTCCCCGCGCCGTACCCGGGCGTCACCTTCGACGTCCCCGGCGTGGGTGAGGTGCCGCCGCTCGTCGGGATCGGGGCGCCGGTATCTTGACGCGCCGCCGCCACGGGGCGTAGGCTCGCCCCATGCCGACCGCGCTCCCCTTCCGCCGTCTCGCCGCTCTCGCCCTGGCGCTGATCGTGGCGCTCGCGCTGGTGGCCTGCGGCGGGTCCGACGGCGGCTCCGAGGGCGGCGGTGGGGGCGACATGCAGGTCGACGTGGGGGACGGCGGCCAGGACATGACCGTCGAGGTGGGCGGTGACACGATCGCGGTCGACCAGGGCGCCGACGCGAAGATCCCCGACTCGTGGCCGGCGGACATCCCGAAGCCCGAGGGCACGCCGACCCTGGCCTCGGACGCCGTGATCGACGGCCTGCCGACCTGGACCGCCACGTTCGCCGACGCCGGCCAGGCCGAGTACGACGCCTACCTCGCGGCGCTCGAGGGCGCCGGCGGCGAGAGCCTCCAGACGGTCGACCAGGCTGGCATCAAGGGCGCGATGTTCCGGTTCGGCGACCGCTTCGTGAACGTGCAGCTGATCGACGGCACCGGGTTGGCCGTCGTCATCGGCAACGACACGACCTGAGCTCAGCGCTCCGGCTCGTCCTCCGGGGCGTGGTCGAGCCCGTGGTCCTCGAAGCGCCGCATGTACGGGACCATGTAGTCGATCACGGTGTCGACGATCAGCTGGCCCTTCTCGGTGGTGCCGCGCTTGGGGGCGCCGGAGGCGCCGTAGGCCGTCAGCTCCTCGAACAGCCAGATCTCCTTCACGTACGGGTCGACCTGCGGCACCTGGCCCCGGGCGTGCTCCATCTGCATGAGGTCGGGGAAGAGCGCGAGGCCGAGCGAGGTCTCGACCTCGCCGCCGTGGCCCCAGCCGCCCCACACCTCGAACGTGTCGGCGGGGAGGCGCTGGTTGGTGATCACCCACCAGTCGATCGTGGCGATGCTCATCTCGGGGTGCGCGATCTTCGCGTCGCGCGCCGCGATCTCGATCGAGGGGATGTTGCCGTCGTGCGCGTTGAGGAGCAGGACGCGCCCGATGCCCCAGTGGTGCAGCGACTCGACGATGTCCCGGATCACGCGGGTCTGCGTGTCGGCGCTGAGGCTGATGCACAGCGGCTGGTGGCGGTAGTGGCCGCTCATCCCGAGGAAGTTGGCCGGCAGGACCATGGTGCGCTCGAGCCGCTCGGCGATCCGGACGGCGAGCGCGTGGGCGGAGAAGCCGTCCGTCCCCATCGGCATGTGGTCGCCATGGCTCTCGACCGCGCCGAGCGGGACGATCGCCGTCGTGAACCCCGCCGCGGTGAACTCCCGCGTCGTCATCAGCTCCATCTGCACCGACTGCATCGGGCGCTCCTTCCGGGGGCGTGCCTGGAAGGGGGACGCTAGCAGCGCGCGGCGGGCCGGGCCCGGCCGCTCAGGCCGCGCCGTCGCCGAGCCGCCCGAAGGCGGTCAGGATCGCGCGGGCCATCTCGACGCCGAGCGCGTACTGCTCGATCCGCAGGTGCTCATCGGGCGCGTGGATCCGGTCGTTCGGCAGGGCGCAGCCCGTCAGCACGGTCGGCACGCCCTTGCCGGCGAGCGCGGTCACCAGCGGGATCGCGCCGCCCGAGCGCGTGACCGCGCAGGGCATGCCGGTGGCCTCCTCGACGGCGGCGCGGGCGAGGCGCACGGCGGGCAGGTCCGGGTCGAAGGCGGCTCCGTTGGAGCGGCCGCGCAGCTCGAAGGACAGCTCGGCGCCGGCGGGGGCGCGCTCGCGCAGGAGCGCCTGCACCGCGGGCCAGAAGGCGTCGGCGTCCTGGCCGCCGACGAGCCGGAAGGAGATCGCCGCGGTCGCCTCGCAGGGCACGATCGTGCGGTTGGCGCCGGCGTCGCGGCAGGTGATCGCGTTGACGTCGAAGGTGGGGAGGGCCGTGGTGCGCAGGTAGTAGTCGGCGAGGGCCTCGGGGCCCTTGGGGGCGATGCCCGCGATCGCGAGCTCGCCGGCCGGGTCGGGCAGGGTCGCCCAGGTCTCGGTCTCCGCCGGGGCGGGCGGCTCGACCCCGACCATCAGGGACGGGTGCAGGCGCCCGTCGGGCCCCGGCTCGAGGTCGGCGATCAGGCGGCTGAGGACGTGGGCCGCGTTGAGGGCGCCGCCGCCGTAGAGGCCCGAGTGGGCGTCGCGCTCGCCGGTCCGCACGGTGACGGTGCCGGTGATGACGCCGCGCACCCCGATCTCGATCGCGGGGCGGCCCGGCTCGACGAAGCCCGCGTCGAAGACGACGGCGGCGTCGTAGGCGCCGGCGGGCTGCGCGTCGATCCAGTCGATCACGGAGTGGCCGCCGATCTCCTCCTCGCCGTCGAGGACCACGGTCAGGTGCACGGGCAGCGCGCCCTCGGCCGCGAGGTCGGCCGCCCCGGCGAGCAGCGCGTGGAAGTTGCCCTTGTCGTCGGAGGCGCCGCGGGCGTAGACCGCGCCGTCCCGGATCGTGGGCTCGAACGGCGGCGTCGTCCAGGCGTCGAGCGGCGCCACGGTCTGCACGTCGTAGTGGCCGTAGAGCAGGACGCGCGGCGCGGGCGCGTGCGAGGCCGGGATCTCGCCGACCACGAGCGGGTTGGCGGCGGTGGGGAGGACGTCCGCCGTGCCGCCGGCGGCGCGGATCCGGTCGGCGACCCAGTCGGCCGCACGGGCGATGTCGGCGGGATCGCCGTCGCCCGAGGAGATCGACGGGATGCGCAGGTACGCGCACAGCTCCTCGATCAGCTCGTCGGTGGTGCGGGGCATGCGTGCCTCCCGGGTCCGGCGGCAGGCCGTAGGCTTCGGGCGCCGGTCGATGGAAGAGGACGACGATACCACGAGCCCGCCGCCCGTCTCGATCGGGGGCCTCGACGCCGTCACCGCGGCGTTCGCCGCCGGCGACGACGTCCAGCGGATCGCGCCGCGGCTCGGCTCGACGGCGCCGGTGGCCGCCCGCTGCGCCGAGGCCGTGCTGCCGCTGGTGGTCGCCGGGCTGCACCACGCGCGCGCGGGCGCCGACCGCCCCGCGCTGTCGGTGGTGGTGGCCGACGACGACCGCGCCCGCGAGCTCGCGGACGCCGTGCGCGCCTTCGCCCCCGCGGTCCCGGTCGCGTACCTGCCGCACCGCGGCGTCGACTGGGGCTCCGGCCTCGAGCCCGCGCCGCACCTCGTCGGCGAGCGGGCGCACGCCCTCGGCGTCCTCGCGGAGGGCGGCATCGTCGCCGTCTCGGCCGACGCCCTGGTCGAGCGCCTGCCGGGCCGTGCGGGGCGCCCGGCGTCCCTGCGCGTCGCCGCCGGCGACGCGATCGACCGCGACGCCCTCGTCGGGCGCCTCGTCGGCATGGGCTACGAGCGGGTCGAGGGCCAGGTCGACGAGCGCGGCCAGGTCGGCGTCCGCGGCGACGTCGTCGACGTCTTCCCGACGACGGGCCGCGAGCCCGTCCGCATCGAGCTCTTCGGCGACGAGGTCGAGCGCGTCTCGGCCTTCTCGACCCTGACGCAGCGCTCGCTCGGGCCGGTCGACGCGCTGGTCGCGCACCCGGCCCGCGACGGCGACGCGGGCGACGTGCCCGAGCGGCTGGGCGACGAGGGTCCGCACCTGCCCGAGGGGCTCGTGCCGCTCGCGCCCGAGCTGATCGGGGCCGGCGCCCTCGTCGTCTGGGATCCGCCCGGGGCGCTCGCGGCCGGCCGCGAGCGGATCGAGGAGATCGCGGGCGCCGCCCGCAGGGGCTACCTGACGCACGAGCAGCTCGCGGAGACGCTGGAGGGCGCGCACCGCCTCGAGACCCTGCCCGCCGGCCAGCCCGTCGCCTTCGAGGGCCACCCGCCGGCGCTGGCCGCGCGCGGCATCACGGAGGTCGAGAACGCGCTCGGCGCGCTCGCCGCCCGCGACCTGCGCGTCCTGCTCACCTTCGGCCACGCCGGCGATGCCGCGCGGGCCGCGCACCAGCTCAAGCGCCTCGACCACCGCTGGCTCGAGGCGGGGGAGGATCTGCCCGACGAGGCCGGCGTCTACCTCGCCGTCGCGCCCCTGCGCCGCGGCCTGATCGCCCCCGTCGCCCGCATCGCGGTCGTCCCCGGCGGCTCGCTCCTGCGCTCGCGGCGCTCGGCGCCCTCGCGCGGCGGCCGCGCGATCGCCTCCTTCGGCGATCTGCGGCCCGGCGACGTCGTCGTGCACGAGGACCACGGCGTCGGCCGTTTCGAGCGCTTCGACACGCGCACGGTCGGCGGCGTCACGCGCGACTACATCGATCTCGCGTTCCGGGGCGAGGACCGCGTCTACCTCCCGCACGAGCAGATCTCGAAGCTGACGCGCTACGTCGGCGCCGACGGGCGCGAGCCGCAGCTCTCGAAGCTCGGCGGCAAGTCGTGGCTGCAGATGAAGGCGCGGGCGCGCAGCGCGGTGCGCGAGCTGGCGGGCGAGCTGCTCGCGCTGTACGCGCAGCGCCAGGCGGTGCCGGGCGTCGAGCACGCCGAGTCGGGCGAGCTCCTGCGCCAGGTCGAGGAGGGCTTCCCGTACGCGGAGACCGACGACCAGGAGCGGGCGATCCAGGAGGTCATGGACGACCTCTCGCAGGACCGGCCGATGGACCGGCTGATCTGCGGCGACGTCGGCTTCGGCAAGACGGAGGTCGCGCTGCGCGCCGCCGTGCGCGTCATCGAGTCGGGCAAGCAGGTGCTGATGCTCGCGCCGACCACGATCCTCGCCCAGCAGCACGGGGCGACGTTCCGGAGCCGGCTGATGGACCTGCCGATCCGGATCGAGGTCGTCTCGCGCCTGCGCAGCGCCAACGAGGCGAAGGCGGCGGTGGCCGCGTTCCGCTCCGGGGAGGTCGACCTCCTGCTCGGCACGCACCGCGTGCTCAGCCGCGACGTCGTGCCCGCCGACCTCGGCCTCGTGATCGTCGACGAGGAGCAGCGCTTCGGCGTCGCCCAGAAGGAGCTGCTGCGGCAGATGCGCACCGAGGTCGACGTGCTCGCCCTCTCGGCGACGCCGATCCCGCGCACGCTGCACATGTCCCTCGCCGGCCTGCGCGACATCTCCGTGATCGCGACGCCCCCGCGCGGGCGGCGCCCGATCCACACGCACGTCGGCGAGTACGACGACGAGCAGGTCGCGGGCGCGCTGCGCCGCGAGGTGGAGCGCGGCGGGCAGGCCTTCTACCTGCACAACCGCGTCGAGACGATCGACGAGGCCGCCGAGCGGCTGCGCCAGCTCTGCCCCGAGCTGCGCGTCTGCGTCGGGCACGGCCAGATGACGGAGCGCCAGCTCGAGGACGTGATGGCCGGGTTCCTGCGCGGCGACCACGACGTGCTCGTGGCCACCACGATCATCGAGGCGGGCCTCGACATCCCGTCCGCGAACACGCTGATCGTGGAGCGCGCCGACCTGCTCGGGCTGTCCCAGCTGTACCAGATCCGGGGTCGCGTCGGCCGCTCCGACGTCACCGCGCACGCCTACCTGCTCTACCCCGACGCGACCGAGCTGTCCGAGGAGGCGCGGGCGCGCCTCGCGGCGCTCGCCGACTACACGGAGCTCGGCTCGGGCTTCCGGGTCGCGATGCGCGACCTCGAACTGCGCGGCGCCGGCAACCTGCTCGGCGACGAGCAGTCGGGCCACGTCGCCGCCGTCGGCTTCGAGCTCTACTGCGACCTGCTCGCCGAGGCGGTCTCCGAGCTCCAGGGGGTCGCGCCGGAGGCGGTCGCCCAGGGGCCGCGCCTCGACGTCGCCCTCGACGCCTTCGTGCCGGCGGACTACGTCGGCCTCGAGGCCGCCAAGATGGACGTGCACCGGCGGATCGCGCTGGCCCAGGACGAGGGCCAGCTGCGCGACCTCGAGCTCGAGCTGGCCGACCGCTTCGGCCCCCTGCCGGAGCCGGTCGCCAACCTGATCGCCATCCAGGAGCTGCGCCTCGCCGCGCTGCCGCTCGGCGGGGTCGCGATCCAGGTCGGCAAGGACGGCGCGCGGATCACCGGCCTGCGCGTCTCGCGGGACGAGGTGCGGGCGCTGCGCGAGCGCCACGCTGACCTCCGCGCGAACGCGGCGAAGGACGAGATCGGGCTGCCCGTGCGGGAATCCGGGTCACCGCTCGATACGGCCCGCGAATTGGCCGATGCTATGATCGGCCTGCGTTCGGCGGCGCCCTCCGGGGCCTGATCCCCGCCGGTCGAGCCGCCCACCACGCACCGACCACCACCCGCTCTGGAGCACCCATCCGCATGCGCCGTCTGATCCCGCTCGCCCTGCTCGCCCTCCTCGCCGCGCTCGTGATGGCGGCCTGCGGCGGCTCCGACGGCGGCTCCGACGGCGGCGGCACGACCGCCGTCGAGAAGCCGGAGGTCCCGGCCGGCGCGGTCGCCGTCGTGGGCAAGGAGACGATCACCCAGAAGCAGTTCGACGACCTCTACGCCTCGGCGGTCAAGCAGGGCGAGGCCAGCGGCCAGACCGCCCCCAAGGAGGGCTCCGAGGAGGAGAAGACGCTCAAGCAGCAGGTGCTGCAGAGCCTCGTCCAGAACGCCGAGATCCGCCAGGAGGCCGATGCCCGCGGCATCAAGGTCGACGACAAGCGCGTGCAGGACGACATCGAGGCGTTCAAGCTGCAGTGCTGCGAGGGCAAGGACAAGAAGTTCGAGACCTACCTCAAGGACCAGGGCCTGACGATCGCGGCGCTCGAGGAGCAGTTCGCGCTGCGCCAGCAGGCCCAGGCCCTCTACGACGACCTCACCAAGGACGTCAAGGTCACCGAGGACGAGGCCAAGAAGCAGTACGAGACCGACAAGGACGAGCGCTACACGACGGCCCGCTCCCGCAAGGTGGCGCACATCCTGATCGACGTGAAGCCGAAGGGCGAGTCCACCGACGCCGACTGCGCGCGCGCCGAGGAGGTCCTCCAGGAGGTCAAGGCGAACCCGGGCGACTGGAAGGCGCTGGTCAAGAAGTACTCGGCCGATCCGGGCTCCAAGGACACGGGCGGCGAGTACGACATCACCGACGACGAGAACTGGGACGCCGACTTCCGGGAGGGCGCCTTCGGGCTCGCCGCGGAGGGCGACATCACCGATCCCCCGGTCAAGTCGCAGTTCGGCTGCCACATCATCAAGGCGCTCGGCCCGATCACGGACGCCACGACCCAGCCGTTCGACGAGGTCAAGCAGCAGATCATCGACGAGCTGACGCAGACCAAGAAGAACGAGGTCGCCACGAAGTGGTTCGAGGGCGTGCAGAAGGACTACGCCGCGAAGACCGCCTTCGCCGCGGGCTACGAGCTGCCGCCCGCGCAGACCACCGAGACGACCACGGCCGAGACCACGGGGTAGCGTGGCGGCGCGGCGCGTCGTCGCGCTGGGCCCGGGCGCGCCCGACGCGGCGCCCGCCCTCGCCCTCGAGGAGCTCGTGGGGGCCGGTGCGGCCGACCTCCGCGTCGACGGACCCCTGCGCGACCTGCTCGCGGAGCGCGGCGTCCGGCACGACCCGGCCGCGGCGCTGATCGCCGCGGACGACCGCACGGCCTGGCTGCTCGTCCGCGCTGACCCGTCGCTCGACTGCCGGCCGGAGCGCGCCGACCTCGCCGCCCGTGCCGCCGCGCAGTCCCTCGCGGAGCTGTGGGCGATCACCGTGCGCCTGCGCGCCGACTGCCCCTGGGACCGCGAGCAGACGCCGGCCACGATCGTGCCGCACACGATCGAGGAGGCCTACGAGGTCGCCGATGCGGCGCTCGCCGGCCCGCCCGGCCCGAAGCTGGTCGACGAGCTCGGCGACCTGCTGTTCCAGTCGTTCATCCTGGCGCTGATGGCGCACGAGGCGGGGGCCGGCGACCTCGGCGACGTCGCCGACGGCATCGCCGGCAAGCTCGTGCGCCGCCATCCGCACGTCTTCGGCGACGTCGACCTCGCCACCTCGGACGCCGTCCTGCGCAGCTGGGAGGGCATCAAGCGCGAGCAGGAGGGGCGCGCCGGGGTCTTCCACGACATCCCGACGACGCTGCCGCCGCTCCTCGCCGCCCTCAAGACCCAGAAGCGGGCCGCCGCCGTCGGCTTCGACTGGGGCGAGTGGGGCGGAGCCGAGGCCTCGCTGCGGTCCGAGCTCGACGAGCTCGTGCGCGCCCTCGGCGAGCACCCCGTCGACGGAGCGGAACCGGCGCCGGCGGTCCGCGACGAGGGCGGCGACGTCCTCTTCGCGGCGGTCAACCTGCTGCGGCTCGCGCGCGTCGACCCCGAGACGGCCCTGCGCGGGGCCGCCGGGCGCTTCCGCGCGCGCGTGGAGGAGGCCGAGCGGCTCGCCGCGGACGACGGCGTCGACTGGACGGCCCTCTCGCTCGACGAGCAGGACGAGTACTATCGCGCCGCGAAGGGCCGTCTCGCGGGGCGGCCGTCCGACGAAGGAGCACGATGACCGTCATCACACGCGTCCACGGCCGCCAGATCCTCGACTCGCGCGGCAACCCGACCGTCGAGGTCGACGTCGAGCTCGAGGGCGGGGCGCGCGGCACGGCCGCCGTGCCGTCCGGCGCCTCGACGGGCCAGTGGGAGGCGGTCGAGCTGCGCGACGGCGGCGACGCCTGGATGGGCAAGGGCGTGACGAAGGCCGTCGGGCACGTCAACGGCGAGATCGCCGGGCGCCTCGTCGGGATGGAGGCGGGCGACCAGCGCGCCGTCGACGGCGCGCTCCTCGACCTCGACGGCACCCCGAACAAGGGCCGGCTCGGCGCGAACGCCATCCTCGGCGCCTCGCTCGCCGTCGCCCACGCCGCCGCGGCGGCCAACGGCGTGCCGCTCTACGTGCAGGTCGGCGGCTCCGACGCGCACATCCTGCCCGTGCCGATGATGAACGTCATCAACGGCGGCGCCCACGCCGACAACGCGCTCGACCTGCAGGAGTTCATGATCATGCCGGTCGGCGCGAAGACGTTCGCCGAGGGCC
>Ga0315900_10005573_pt1 | contig 17252 bp, 12 predicted proteins | sample LakEriMetagenome_FD_203521 | JGI IMG/M metagenome (GOLD analysis project Ga0315900, IMG submission 203521) | Freshwater fungal communities from buoy surface, Lake Erie, Ohio, United States - Buoy 12 MA114 | ecosystem: Environmental > Aquatic > Freshwater > Lake > Lake biofilm | place: USA: Lake... | reverse complement strand
CTGAACCAACTGTTCAAGCAGGAGGTGCGGCAGTCGCCGATGCGCATCCTTCTGGACTACCGTCTTGACGAGGCCTGCCGGCTCCTGCGTCACACCCATGACAGCATTGAGGCCGTCGCCGAGGCCTGCGGGCTGGTGAACCGGCATTATTTCAGCCGCATGATGCGTCAGTGCCGCAACACCTCACCGGCGGCCTACCGGAGCGAGACCGGAGGCTGATGCAGACGCGGATGATCTCAGTGGGAGTTTGTTTCTTTCATGACCTCGCTGATGTGCCGCACCCGGCAGCCCCGGGTCTTGAGCAGGGCAAGCACGCCGTCAGGTCTGCCGCCCAGATGCCCGGCCCCGACGAGGACCATGACCTTTTCTCCCGCGGAAAGCAGGGTGTCGAGCCGGTCGATCCACGCATGGTTCCTGCGGTTGATGAAAATTTCGAGCAGTTCGGGGTACTTTTCCGCCTCGCGGTTGATCAAGCCATGGAGGGTGTCGATGTCGCCCTTTTTCCAGGCGCTGATCATGGTTTCGTATTCCTGGGGAAGGGTGCTGACCTCGGCGAGGGTCTGCTCCAGCATTTCGGCCTGCTGGCTGGCCGTGAGTTGTGAAAAGAGCTGGAGCTGCAGTTCAACGTTCTCGAGACCTTCGCCTGGCTTGTGATCCCGCCTGGAAAGGTTTTCATAAAGTTGATCGGCACCTTTGTCATTGCTGGCACCCAGGGCCTGGTATTCCTCGCTGGTGATGAAAAGGGAGGCAAGCCAGGGGCGGAAGCGGTTGAAGGAGGCCAGGCTTTTGCGGCGGCTTTTGACCCAGGCCTTGAGTTTTTCCCAAGTTTCGGCGGAGACGCTGGCCTCCAGGGACTCATCTTCGGGGTACTGGCCGAGCTCCAGGAGTCGTGCGCTGAATTCAGGTGCTTCGCTGGCCCCGGGGGGGAGCTCGAAGATGAGCTTCTGCGACTGCTGATAAGCAAAGTCGTAGCCGGGGGCCAGGGGGTGGTCGGACTGGCGGAGGATGTGGATGGTCCCGCAGAGAAAAAGGCGCCCTGGCCGGCCTTCGCGATCCACGACCCAGACAGAACCGCGATGCTGGGGCTGGGCGGACTGGGCTGCAGGCGGGCGGCAGGAAGGCAGCAGGGCCAGCAGGCAGAGAAGGATCGGGAGGCGGATCACGGGCGAGATGAACCATCCGGGTCCGTGGATGGCAAATGGAAGTTCCACAGCCGAGGCTCAGGACTTGTGCCGGGTGAGATAGGCCTGGCATTTTTCCTCGCCCATGTATTTGGCAAGCAGCTTGGGGTCCGTCTCGGTGAGGTCGACGAGGATGAGGCCGTCAATGACGGAGGAGAACTCCTTGTCGACGTTGAAGCTGAGGATGGTGCCGTTGAGGCGCAGGTAGTGCTTGAGGAGGATGGGGATGCCCTTGCCATCGGTTTCCAGGCTGGAGATGAGGGCGGAGCAGTCGTCCACGTCCTGAAGGTCGGCGCTGATGAATTCGCGCATGAGCTTTCGGCCGCGGAGGTAGCGGAAGGGGTTGCGGGGACGGACAAAGCTGGCGAGATCCTCGTGGAGGCAGTTCTCCTGGAGGAACTCGACGATGAACTTACGGCTCAGCTTGTCGTAGTCCTTGCTGATGCTGACGGGGCCGAAGAGCTTGGTATAGCCCGGGTGGCGGCTGATCCAGTGGGCGATTCCCTTCCAGAGCAGGGGCAGCGAGGAGAGGTTGCGCTGATAGTCCTTGGTGATGAAACTGCGGCCCATTTCGACCGCGCTTTCCAGGTTGGCGAGGAAGGGTTTTTCGAATTTGAACAGGGTGTTTGTGTAGAGGCCCTTGGGGCCGTATTCACGGAGGATGATGTCCGCCCGGCCGAGGCGGTAGGCACCGGCGATGCGCTGGGCGCGTTCATCCCAGAGGAAAAGGTGTTCGTAGTAGCGGTCGAAGCGGTCGAGATCGATCTCCTGTCCGGTGCCCTCGCCAACCTGGCGGAAGGTGATTTCGCGGAGCCGGCCAATTTCCTGAAGTGTCTCGGGGATGTCGTGGGAGTGGGCGGAGTAAACCGAGAGGCCTCCCTGGCTGACGAGGCAGCCGCCGCGTTCGCGCAGGGCGTTGACCTCCTCGAGAATTCGCTTGTCACGCCAGGCCACCCTGAAGCCGGGGTCTTCCAGTTCGGCCTGAGGCAGGCCATCGTTTTCATCCTGAGCATCGGGCCTGCGACGGCCGGAGAGGACAAAAGTGTGGATGCGCAGGTATTTGGTGAGGGCGTCGTCGTCCTCAAACTTGCGCAGTTTGGAAAAGGGGATGGGGCTGCCGATGCGCATTTCGACGGTGCTGCCAGTCTGCCATGCGAACTCGCGAAGAAGCAGGCCGGTTCGCAGACGGGGGTGGATGACGCCTGCGGTGTGGAAAAGGGGGCTGTTGCCGCCGGGGAAAAACACGGGCAGGACGGTTGCGGACGTTCTGCGGACAAGGCCGCCGACGTGCTTGGTCCAGGGAGCTTCATGGATGCCCTTGCCGGGCTGGTAGGCGGAGACTTCTCCTGCTGGAAAGATTATCAGCGCGCCGCCGGACTTGAGATGGGCCAGGGCTGCCTTCATTCCCTGCAGGTTTTGCCGGGCGGCCGCCGAACCGCCGAAGGGATTGACCAGGATGGAGTGTCCCCTGACCTCTGGCATGATGCCAAGGAGGGAGTTGGTCATGATTTTCAGGTCCTTGCGGTGTTCTCCCACGTAGCAGGCGAGCACGCAGGGGTCGAGAATGCCGAAGGGGTGGTTGGCGATGACGACCAGGGGGCCACTGCGAGGAAACTCCAGGCCAGGCGGTTCGTCGATGGCGAGTCCGGCTTTGATGACTTCGACCACACATTTGAAAAAGCCGCCGCAGGTCTGCTGATCCGGGGGCATCTTCAGGTAGAGGTCCCTGGAATTTTGATAGACCTGGTCAAAATCGCGGAGGCCCAGGGCACGCTCGGCGACGCCTCCCGCCAGACGGTAGAGCGCCTGCTGGAAGGGGGTGCGAAGATGGGCGCTGATGTCGATGATCATGTCTGCTGAGACCTCCGTCTGGAAGGGCAGACTCCCTAGAAAAGCGTTTTTCGCAAGCGCTGAAACGTGACGGGACATTGACGCCACAATCAGGCGCAGTCTCTACATCTGGGCGACCCGGACGAGGATTCGGTCCAGCTCGCACAGGGAGTGAGCCCATTCAATCGGCAGGTCCGCCAGCTTCTCCTGATAGCCCCTGGCGGCTCGACCTCCGACGAGCAGGGTCACAGATTCGGGCAGCAAGAGCCGCATGCGACGGAGCTTGTCCTCGATGACCGGACATTTTTCAGGATAAACCACGCTCAGGGCCACGGCCCGGGCGTTCCGGGCCACGACGCAGGCGACGATTTCCTCAATGGGAAGGTTGGGGCCGAGATAGGTGACCTTCCATCCCAGGTCTCGGGCGGTGGCGGCCGCCATCATGGCGCCGAGTTCGTGCATTTCACCTGCGGGCGTGGTGATGACGATCTCCGGGGCATTGGGAGCTGTCTGGCTGCCGGGCACCGGAGTCATCAGCATCTCCCGGATCACGGAGGTGGCGACGTGTTCATGGGCCGGGCGCAGATTACCGGTCTGCCATTCCTCGCCGATATGAATGATGAGCGGGCAGATGACGTGATGGAGCATGCCGCGCTGGCCGAACTGCTGACGCGCCCGCTGGAGCAGGCGGCTGAGACGTTCGCTGTCATAGACTTTGCTGGCCTCGACGGCGAGTTTCACAAAATCTTCGGGGGAGTCCAGGGCGGGCGTGGCCGCATGATTTGCCTGGGCGGGTGCGACCGCCGGGCCGCTTTGTGCCAGCCGATGGTTGGCGAGCTTGCGGAGTTCATCCGTGCAAAGCCGTGCGACGCTGCCGATGCGGTGTCCGCCCTCGGTCAGTTCTCGAAGAAGCCGGAGCCGTTCGATCGCCTCCTCGCAGTACATCCGCCGGTTGGTGCAGGTGCGGCTGGGGTTCAGGGCGTTGTAACGGCGCTCCCAGATGCGGATCACATGAGGGCTGAGTCCACTGAGCTGGCTGGCCGTCTGAATCGGGAAGGGCATGACGGAACGGGTGGCGATGGCGGGTTTTGAAGGAAAGTGAAAAGGGTGGGTTGCCTGACGACGGTTTTTCAGGCAGCAGTTTTCTTTACGCCTTTTTTCGCGGGCTGGATACAATCCCTTTCACCATGCTGAATTCCATCTGGGCCATTTTGTTGTTTGTCGGGTTGATTGTCGCCGGGCTTGTGGGCCGTGTTTCAGGGGCCGGGAGCGTGATTGATGCCGCCATGAAGGGGGCTGAAAAGGCCGTGATGGGCATCGCCCTGCCGCTGGCGGGCATGATGATGTTCTGGCTGGGCGTCCTGAGGCTGCTGGAGAAGGCCGGGGTTCTGGAGGCGGTGGTGCGGGGCCTTTCACCGCTGCTGCGCCGGATTTTCCCGGAGGTGCCTACCCAGCATCCGGCCATGAGCGCGATGGTGATGAACCTGTCGGCCAACATGCTTGGCCTGTCGAACAATGCGACTCCGCTGGGGCTGAAGGCCATGGGGCATCTCCAGGAGCTGAACCCGAACAAGCAGACGGCGAGCAACGCCATGATCACCTTCCTGGCGCTGAACACGGCAGCCTTCACCCTGATCCCGATGTCGGCGATGAATTTCCTGAACGCCGCAGGCATTCCGAACAGCTACCGGGTCATCCTTCCCACCATCCTTGCCACAGCCTGCGCCAGTTTCGGGGCCGCAGCGTCCGCGCTTTTCCTGAACCGGCTGCCCCGGTTTGCTCCCCAGCCGGATGAGCCTGAGGCCGTGGTCGGAGAAACGATGACCGCTGCGCCTGCGGCTTCAAAGTCCGGGATCAGTCGCAGGGCCAGGGGCTGGCTGACCCTTCTGGTAGGCTTGTTCATCGCTGTTTCGGCGCTGGAACTCGGCCCGCCTGCCTGGCGTGCCGCGGTGCTGGAAACAACCGGTCTTTCACAGGTGATCCGGCAGGCGGGTGAACGCAAGACGCAGGCGGAGGCGGAACTGGCGATGAAGAAGGAGCAGGCGGCCGCCCGGCCCGCCCAGGAGGAGCCGCCTGCCTGGCGCAGAGTGATGGACGGTGCCTCGGGCCTGGCCATCCCCGCCATCTTGATTCTCGCCGTTGGCTTCGCCTGGGCGAAAAAAGTGCGGGTCTATGAAGAGTTTGTTGAAGGGGCCAAAGAAGGCTTTGCCGTGGCGACCCGCATCATGCCCTATCTGGTGGCGATGTTGGCCGTGCTGGCGATCCTGCGTGAATCCGGTGCCTTCCTGCTGCTGGAACACGCGCTTTCCCCGCTGCTGGGGCTGATCGGATTTCCGGTCGAGCTGCTGTCCCTGGCCCTGATGCGACCCTTGAGCGGCTCGGGTTCGCAGGGGTTGCTGATTGAGATCATCACGCGTTCCGACCTGAGTGAAACGGTGAAGTTCACCGCCGCCATCCTCTATGGATCCACGGAGACGACCTTTTATGTGCTGACGGTTTATTTTGGCAGCGTTGGCATCCGGCGGTTCCGGCACGCCCTGATGGCCGGGTTGATCGGCGATTTTTGCGGCATGGCCTCGGCGGTGGTGTTCGGCAGGCTGTTGTTTGGCTGAGCCGGAGGCCGGCGCCTTCGGCAGCCCCATGCTTGACGAAGGGCGGACTGACGGGCTAGTGCGTGACTCTGATCCTTGCGAATGCTTCAAATCTCCCAGATCTCCGTTCCTGTCGACCACACCGACGCCAGCCTTCGGCAGGCCCTGGTGAAGCGCCTGGGGATCGCGGATCAGGAACTGCTGCGGATGACCGTGAAGCAGCGGGCGATTGATGCGCGCCGCCAGCACGTGGCCTTCAGTTTCACCGTGCTTGTGGAGGTTCAGGATGAAGTCCGGGTGTTGCGACAGCATGAGGGAAATCCCCAGGTCATCGCGGCGCCCGATGAAATCTATCGCGAGGCCGGGCTGAAAACACGTCCGGATCATGTCGTGTCGGACCGGCCGGTGGTGGTTGGGACGGGGCCATGCGGATTGTTTGCCGGGTTGCTTCTCGCCCGGGCCGGACGCAGGCCGATCCTGCTGGAGCGAGGCAAGGCGGCCGGGGATCGGGCGAGGGATGTCACGGGTTTCTGGCGCCGTGGCTGGGACTTCAACCCCGAGTCGAACGTGCAGTTTGGCGAGGGGGGCGCGGGCACCTTTTCCGACGGCAAGCTGTACACCCAGATCCGGGACCGGGAGCACCGCATTCCATGGCTGCTGAAGGAGATGGTTGCTGCGGGCGCGCCGGAGGACATCCTGATCAAGGCCCGCCCGCACATCGGCACGGACCGTCTCATCAAGGTGGTCAGGCATGTTCGTGAGGAGATCCTTTCGTTAGGCGGCGAGGTGCGCTTTGGCGCGCGTGTCGCCGATGTGGTGATCGAAAAGGGCGTCATGCGCGCGGTGGTGCTGGCGGACGGCGTTGTCATCGAGGGCTCGCCCGTCATCTTTGCGGTCGGTCACAGCAGTCGCGACACCTTTGAGATGCTTCACCGTCATGGCGTGCCGATGGAGGCCAAGCCTTTTTCCATCGGCGTGCGCATCGAGCATCCGCAGCGCTTTGTCGATGAGATGCTCTACGGCCGTTGGGCCGGTGATGCACGTCTGGGATCGGCCCCCTACAAGTTCGTCGCGCATTGTCCGACGGGTCGCGCGGCCTACAGCTTCTGCATGTGCCCGGGCGGCCTGGTGGTCGCGGCGAACTCGGAGCCTGGCATGGTGGTGACCAACGGCATGAGCAGCTACGCCCGGGCCGAGGCGAATGCGAACAGCGGCTTCATGGTTGATGTGCGCCCCGAGGATTATGGCCTGGACTCGCCGCTTGCCGGCATCGAGTTTCAGCGTGGCATTGAGCGCGCGGCCTTCCGTCTTGGCGGAGGCGGCTACCATGCTCCGGCGCAGTTGTTGGGCGATTTGCTCGCCGGGCGTGCCTCGAAAGGCCAGGGGAGCGTGAAGCCGAGCTACGAACCCGGCGTTGTCTGGACGGACTTGCGCGAGGTGCTGCCGGAGTATGTGATCGCGACCCTGAAGCTCGCCGTGCCGCAGATCAGCACGAAGCTTCCCGGCTACGGGCTCGAGGATGCCGTGCTTACCGCGGCGGAGACGCGCAGTTCGTCGCCGGTGCGGATTCCCCGGCATGCTGACACGCTGGTCTGCGAAGGGGTGGAAAATTTCTACCCTGCCGGGGAGGGGGCGGGTTATGCCGGAGGGATCATTTCCGCGGCCGCCGACGGCATGCGGGTCGCCGAGGCGGTGCTGCGGTTGTGAAGCTGTGCTCGAATGTGACGGCGGCGCAAGAGAACCCGCCCTGCGTGGCGTATGCTGCGGATGCACAAGCCGCTCCTGACGATCCTGATTCTTGTATCCGCACTGAGTGCGGCGCCTTATCCTGAAAAGACCCCTGACACGCCCGGAAACCGCATGCTGCAGGGCTACTGGGAGCGCCAGGTGCGGGAGATCGAGCAGAGCGGCGGGCTTGCGGACATCCAGTCGGCGGAGGACTGGAACAAGAAGGCGCCGGTTTACCGTCGCCAGCTGGCGGAGATGCTGGGCCTGGATCCGATGCCGGAGAGGACGCCGCTCATGGCAACCAAGACAGGGGAACTGGCCGGCGAAGGCTGGCGGGTGGAAAAGATGCACTACCAGGCCGTGCCCGGCCTTTATGTCACCGCGAATCTTTATCTGCCCACCAAGGTTGAGAAGCCGCTGCCCGCGATCCTTTATGTCTGCGGTCATGCCAACGTCGTGAAGGACGGGGTCAGCTACGGCAACAAGACCGGCTATCATCATCACGGCATCTGGTTTGCCCGTCACGGCTACGTCTGCCTGATCATCGACACCGTGCAGTTGGGTGAGATTCGCGGGGAGCACCATGGCACTTACAGCAAGGGGCGCTGGTGGTGGTTTTCCCGGGGTTACACGCCCGCCGGGCTTGAGGCCTGGGCGGGCATTCGCGGGCTGGACTACCTGGAAACCCGGCCGGAGGTGGACAAGACACGGTTGGGCGTCACCGGGCGCAGCGGCGGCGGGGCCTACTCCTGGTGGGTGGCGGCGCTGGACGAGCGCATCAAGGCGGCGGCTCCCACGGCCGGCGTGACCAGCCTTCGCAACCATGTTGCTGACGGTTGTGTCGAGGGGCACTGCGACTGCATGTTTTATGTGAACACTTATCGCTGGGACTATGACCGGCTTGTGGCGCTGGTGGCCCCGCGCGCCCTGCTCATCTGCAACACCGACAAGGATTCCATTTTCCCCATCGACGGCGTTTTCCGCATTCATCAGAACGTCCGGCGCATCTACCAGATGCTGGGTGCGGACGACAAGCTGGGCCTGCAGGTGGCCGAGGGGCCGCACAAGGATCTGCAGCCGTTGAACGCCGGCGCATTTCATTGGTTTGAGCGTCATCTGAAGGGCGCGGACCCGATGGCCGTGCTGGATGAAGGGGCGAAGAAGCAGCTGGAGCCGGAGCAGCTGAAGGTGTTTGCCGAGCTGCCGAAGGATGAAAGGAACACCACGATTGATGAAACCTTTGTTCCGAAGGCCGAGGTCCCCAGGGTGCCGGGGTCTTCCGGAGAATGGGCGCATCAAAAAGAGGCCTGGATGACGGCGCTGAAGGAGAAGGTGCTGGCCGGATGGCCGCGAGAGGCCGCCGCCGTTGCCGCCACCAAGGTGGGGCGCAGCGAGCGCGACGGCGTGGAGATGACGGCGTATGACTTTGAACCCGAGCCAGGCATCCGCCTGCGACTGCACCTCGCCCACCGGGCCGGCCTGCGTGTGGAGGATCTGGAGCTGGTCGCCCTGAACGTGCTGGATGTCGAGGGCTGGGAGAGCTTCCGACGTACGTATCAAAGCCGGTTTGGCCAGCACATCGAGGGTTCCGCCAAAGTGGAGCCGGATGAAAAGGCCTTTGAGAGCGAGCAAAAGATGTTCGGCCATTTCAAATGGGGCATGGCCTACCTGGCGCCTCGCGGTGTCGGGCCGACGGAGTGGACGGGCAGCGAGAAGGCGCAGACGCAGCGCCTGCGGCGGTTTTACCTGCTGGGGCAGACGGCGGACTCGATGCGGGCCTGGGACATCCGCCGGGCCGTGCAGGCGTTGAAGCAGGTGGCCGGGCTGGAGAAGAAGCCGTTGTGGATTCAGGCGCAGAGGGAGATGGCGGTGAACGTCCTTTATGCCTCGCTCTTTGAGGACGGCATCACGCGCCTGGACCTGCATGAGCCTCCGGCCGGCCATGCCACGGGGCCGGCCTACCTGAATGTGTTGAAACACCTCGACATCCCGCAGGCGGCGGCCCTCGCGGCGGAGAGGACGCGTGTGATCCTCTACAGCGCCGATGAAAAGGCCTGGGCCTACCCGGCCGGCGTGGTGAAGCTTCTCGGGCTGCCGGACAAGCAGTGGCAGATCCGCAAGCCGGTCGGTGAGTGATTTGACGGCCGCCGGTCAGACGCACTTCACCATGGCACCGTTTTCCATGGACTCCCAGACGGCCTCGACGACGCGCATGTAGCAGACGCCTTCGGTGAAGTCGGGGCGGGGGCGCGGCGCCGAGGGGTCGCGAACGGCGCGGATGAAATCGGCCTCGACCGTCCATTCGCGTTGGAGTTCGGAAGGCACGGCCACTGGTGCTGCGGCGGACTTGGGGCCGCCCAGGGTGATTTCATCCGTGGTGAAATCGTAGGTCAGCGTGCCTCCGCTGCCGTAGATCCAGAGCTTGTCACCCGGCGCATGGGCGGCGACACCGCTGAACATGAGGGTGGCCTCCAGACCGCTGCGGAAGCGGGCCAGGATGTTGACGAAATCAGGGGTTTCGACCGTGTAGCCCTGGCGTTCAGGGATGACGACCCGGCCGCGTGCACCGACCTCGACGATATGTCCGAGCCAGCGCTGCAGCACTTCCACATAGATGCCCAGCGTCAGGATCTGGATGCCGCTGATCTCGATTTTCTGTCGCCAGTGGGCGGGTTGTGAAGAGTCCAGCCAGGCGGCGTTGAAGCTGTGCAGCACGGCGTGAAAGGGCGTGCCGATGGCACCTTCCTCCAGCAGCTTCTTCATCATCTCACCGTTCTTCATGCCGTGCGGGGCGGGGCAGATGGCGGTGACAAGCTCGGGGTAGCGGATGGAGGCCTCCCACATGCGTTCGGCCTCGGGAAGCGTGGCGGCCATGCGGGCCTGGGTGAAGACGTGCTTTCCGCATTCCAGGCTGAAGCAGCTCGCATCATGATGCAGGCAGGGCGGGGCGCCGACCCAGACGATGTCCACGTCCTCGTTGTCCACCGCATCTTCCCATCGGGCATAAATCCGGGCGTCCGGAGCCCATTCAGAGCAGAAGGCCTGGGCGCTGGCGGTGGAGGAGTTGGCGACTGCCGTGATCCGGACGTTTTCCAGGGCGCCAAGCCCGGGCATGTGGCGCTGCCTGACGATGCCGCCGGCACCGACGATGCCGATGCGAAGGGGGGGGGGGAATGACATAATCAAAAAGGATGACTGGCCGGGCTGAAAAACTCAAACATTCCATGCAGAAAAAGCCAACTTTGTGCTTGCAGGATCGTCAGTCTGTCCCAGAATGGCGGCCCAACAGAAAAGCGGGTGTAGCTCAGTGGTAGAGCACTTCCTTGCCAAGGAAGATGTCGCGCGTTCGAATCGCGTCACCCGCTCCACTTTTCGGTCCAGCCAAACCGAAAGTTCACAGGAAGGCAGCAGCCCCTCGTTCCATTGGTTGATCTAAACCGGTCTGCTGCTACTGCGGTTTCATGCCCGTCCAGCCGCCCAGGAAGTTTAACCCGCACCCTTTTGCCTATCATCAGGAGCTGGAGGTCCGCATCGAAAACCTGACCAATGAAGGGAAGGGCGTGGCCCGGGTGGACGGCTGGGTGGTGTTTGTGCCCTTTGCGCTGCCGGGTGAACTGGTGCGCTGCCGGATCTTTCGCAACCACAAGAACTACAGTGACAGCGACCTCGTGGAGGTGATTGAAGCCTCGCCGGACCGCGTTCCGCCGGTGTGCGAAATCTTCGGCACCTGTGGCGGCTGTCAGTATCAGCATCTGGCCTATGAGCGGCAGCTGGAGTGGAAGCGCCGTCAGGTGGAGGAACTGCTCCGGCACATGGCCCGCATCGAGCATCCGGTGCTGCCGGTGATCTCGTCGCCGCAGCAGTATGGCTACCGTTCCAAGATCACGCCGCACTTTCATCGTCCGAAGGATGGCTCGGTGGGGGAGATCGGCTTCCTGCGTGCGGGCACCCGCAACGCGATGGTCGATGTCACGAGCTGCCCCATCGCCATGCCCGGGCTGAACGAGGCGCTGACCAGGGCGCGCGAAGCCGCCAAGTCGGGCAGTTACAAGAACGGGGCCACGATCTTGCTGCGCGCCGCCGCCAATGGTGTGCTGACGCGTCCCGACGCCATTGCTGTCGAGCAGGTGGGCGCGGTGCGGTTTGAGTTCCAGGCGGGGGATTTTTTTCAGAACAACCCCTTCATCCTGCCTGAGTTCGTGGGGTATGCGGTTCGTGAGGCAAGGGCGGGCGGAGCGAGGTTTCTGGTGGATGCCTACTGTGGCAGCGGTTTGTTCGGCATCAGCGCCGCTGCGGCGTTTGAGGAGGTCATGGGGGTGGAGATCTCCGAAACGGCCGTGCAGAAGGCGGCGCATAATGCGGCGATCAACGGACTGAAGAACTGCCGGTTCCTGGCGGCGGACGCGACGGCCATCTTCAACCAGGTGCCCTATCCCGGTGCGGAGACCGTGGTGATCATCGATCCGCCGAGGGCGGGATGCAGTGTCGAGTTTCTCCAGCAGCTGTTCGCCTTTGCACCGAAGCGGGTTGTCTACATCTCCTGCAATCCGGCCACGCAGATGCGTGACCTGCTGCAGTTCACCGAGGCGGGCTACCGGCTGGGGAGCGTGCAGCCTTTTGACCTTTTTCCCCAGACCAAGCATCTTGAGTGCGTGATGACGCTGGGCAGGGATGTTCAGGACTGAGCACGACAGTGCGCCGGTCATGGGCCACCTCAGGGTTGCGGAGAGTGATGAAGCAAATAAGATCAGGTCTGTTATGCGTCTCCAAATCCTCCCCCTCCGTCATGTCGCATGTGTGGTCCTTGGGCTTCTTTCTGCATCCAGGATCCAGGCTGCAACCCCCCCGGTTCTTCAGCCGCCCCTCGTGGGCAACTATCAGGGAATGCTTCAGGTTCCCGGGGTTCCTGAAGGCACTCCCTTCGGGCGGATCGAATTTGCCACCCTTCCCACGGGCAAGGCTTCCGGGAAGCTCATCCTTATCGATAAAAAGAGTTATTCCTTCACCATGACGCTGACGCCTAATGGTGAAAGCACCGAGGCTGCCGGAAACGCAACGCTGGTTCAGAAGGCCGCCACAAAAAGCACACCCGCCCAGTCGCTGACCCTGGCCCTGAACATCAAGAATGACGGCACATTCACGGCGAGCGGCGGACTCAGCCTTGCAACCCTTCCTTCCATCAGCGCCTATCAGCAGCTGACCGGAGCCGCCTTCAAGGTGGTGACCTTTGTGCCGAAGAAGAATGACTGCCCATGGATCGGTGCCTACACCGGCGCCTTCACGGATGCCGTGCCGTCCGGGGCGAACGTTCCTTCGGGCGCCGGTTATGTTGCAGGTGTCGTCGGCACCAACGGAGAAATGAAGGTGACGGGCAGGCTGGCGGATGGTGCGGGAATCACCGGCTCGTTGAAGCCCTCGGCGGACGGACGCTACTTTCTGCTGCTGACTCCCTACAGCGTTGGCATTGGTTATTTCGCCACCAGCTTCCAACTGAGCCAGCGGTCCGACAGCCGCTGGCATGTGGCTGATGGTGAAGCTGCCTGGACCAAATGGGCCAAGGCGGCCAATACGAAGGACAAGGCCTTCCGGGTTGCGTTTGGGCCCGTCGACCTGTTCCTGACCCTGATGCAGTGGGTGCCCCCTCCTGCCAAGCAAAGCGTGGCTGACGTGCTGGGACTGGACGCCACCAAGGTTTTCAGCATCGGTCTCGAGAATGTGATCGATCCGGTCAAGCATGCCAAATGGCTGCCTCTGAAGTTTGGCATGAACGCCAACAACACGCTCAGGGTGGCTGAGGGTGCAACGGGAAGTCCGGGCGCCTTCTTCCCCGCAGAATGGGCCAAGTTTATGACCGCCAAGGTGGATCCGAAGACAGGAGTGCTGTCGCTGACCATCAAAAACATTGAGGACACGATCACTCCTCCCCTGCCTGCCAGGCCCAAAATCATCAAAAGAACCGTCAATTTCCATGGGGTCATGTTCCAGCTGGCCGCCGGTGACTCTTCCCCGATTGCGAATGGCTTTGGCACCGTGCCACCCCTGGTGAGCACAGACCCTGCGGTCTTTGGCGGTTTTGATTTCAAGGACGTCATCGTTGACCCCTTCATTGCGAAGTCTGCCGGAACGGCGGGCACTTACAACGTCACGCTCGACATGCTGGCCAGCCCGCTGGTGCTGCCGGATGGAGCACCGCCTGACAACACCGCCACGAGTTTCACGATTTCGAGCGACTTGCGCAGCCTGACCCTGCTTGGCAGGACGATACCCCTGGTGGGCGACAGCCGTCCGGGTTCGCTGGTCTTCACTGACGCCAAGAAAACGCCCACCAAAAATCTGACGGTGACCGTCTTCCTGAACATTGGCACGGGTGTGGTGGAAGGGATGAACGCCAATTACTTTCAGGCCGCCAGGCCTCTTCCTCGGCAGCGTTCCTACGTCCACGTCAGCAACACGCTGATCAAGCAGCCGTAGCCTGAAAGACCCGGCCCTTTCAATGGATTCATCGAAGCCTCTGGCATTTGCCGGAGGCTTCTTTTTTCTCCATTCGACATCCGCGCAACCCTTGCTCTACATCCCGCGCTCTCGTCTCCATGTCCACCTCCTCCATTTTCGAACTTTTTTCCCTTCAAGGTCAGACTGCCGTTGTGATTGGCGGCACCGGTGAACTCTGCGGCGCCATCGCCGAGGGTTTTGCGTCCGCCGGAGCTGAAGTTGTGCTGGTGGGGCGGGATCCGGCCAAGGCGGAAAAGCGTCTGGAAGCCATCCATGCAGCGGGCGGACAGGGTTACTTCATCAGTGCGGACGCTTCCAAAAAGGCGGATCTTCAACTGCTGCTCGATCAGGTGATCGAACGCTCCGGCGGCTGCCAGATCCTGGTCAATGGCGCCGGGGTGAATTCGCCGACACCCTTCCTGGAGATTCCGGAGGATGAATACGACCGGATCATGAACATCAACACGAAAGGCGTGTTCCTGGCATGCCAGGTGTTTGGCAAATACTTCGTCGAGAACAAGGTGACCGCCTCCATCATCAACCTGGGCTCCATGTCCGGCCTGATTCCCCTCAGCCGCGTGTTCACCTATTCCATGTCGAAGGGAGCGGTGCACAACCTTTCCAAGAACCTGGCCCGTGAGTGGGCTCCGAACTGCATTCGCGTCAACACGCTGGTGCCCGGCTTCTTCCCGGCCGAGCAGAACAAGAAGGTGCTGGTGCCGGAGCGAGTGGCGAAGATCATGAGCCATACGCCGATGAATCGTTTCGGCGAGGCGCGTGAACTGGTTGGCGCGGCCTTGCTGCTGGCCTCGAACGCCGCGTCCTCCTTCATCACCGGCCACGAGATGGTGGTGGACGGCGGTTATGCATCCATGACCATCTGAACCGACCCACATCCCGAGCCATGAGTGACTGGAATCCTCCGCAAGCCGTGAACCTGGTGGACCTCGGGTTCATGGACGCACGCAGCAAGCTTATCGATCTAGCCGCGTTTCTGGATCGTGTTCAGCGTGCGGGGCAGGAGGATGATTTCCGCGTGCAGGCGCTGAAAAAGGCCATCGGACTGCTGTCGATCCAGGAACCCGCCCGTGCCAGGGAGGTGCTGCTGAGCTTCAGCGACCCTAGCCAGGAGCCTGTGGACAAGGCGGCGATGCAGGGGGCGATCGGCGCTTTCCGAAGCTGATTCTTGGCAAGGGGGGGCAGTCTTGGATGCTCAGCGTCCAGGGATGCCGGCGACTTCGGAAAGGAACATCCAGTTTCGCGTGATCAGGGTGCTCACGAAGATGGCGAGGAACAAGGTGACGGGCTTGGAGATGAAACGCCACTGCCGCAGGGCACGCTCAAGCCCCAGGCCGACGATCATGACCACGATGGGGGTCCAGAGGCAGGCGTGGACGAGCAGCCGGTCCTGAGTGCCATACCATGAGACAATGGAGATGCTCCAGATCAACGTGGCGATGAGGCCGAGCGCCAGGGGTTCCTTGCGGGCCCTCCAGACGATGCCGGCGGAGGCGAGCGCGATGATCAGCAGCCAGCCTCCTGTCAGACCCTGGCGGAGGCCAAGCGTCGACCAGTCGTTCCGGTTCAGGACGACCTTGGAACGGGTCTTGTCGGGCACGGCGGTCACAAGGGCCGGAGGGACGATGTTGGAGACAAAAATTTCACGCGCGATGAGCGGCGCCGTGTCCGTGGTCGCCTTCCATTCGCTGCGCAGCGCCTGGACTTCCTTCCAGCTGACAGGCAGCGGTGAGGAGCGGGGATAGATCTCCCGTTGAAGATTCGCCAGTCCGAAGCTGAGGGTGATGGCGACGGGAACCAGAAGCAGCGGCTTGATGCTCAAGCCGCCGGTTTGTGCACGCTCCTGGGCGCAGCGGGTAAGGGCCATGATCAGGCAGGGAATGATGTTTCCGACGAAGCAGCTCACGGCATAAACGTAAGCGGCGAGGTGCCAGACAGGCTTTGCCAGAGCGCCCCTGGCGCTGACGGAGGCCATGAGGGAGGCCCCCAGGCCGGCGAAGATCCAGGTTTCAGGCAGCGGTGCCATGATCCAGGCGCAGGTGCCGGCCCCGAAGGTCATCGCCATCAGCAGGGAGCGAAGCGTGTTGGCACCCGACCAGAGCAGGGTGTGGTAGACCATGACAACGGCAAGGGATGCTGCGAGGCAGGTCAGCATGGCGACCCCATGACGGGCAGCCGCGGCTTCAGGCTGGCCGAGAAGCCGCCAGCCCCGTGTGAACAGCTGTGCCAGCGGCTGGTGCAGCAGCGTGAAGGCGGGATGAACGGCGGTGATGCCACGATGATCGGCGCTGCGATCCCCGGCCAGGTCGAGAAAGACCGTCTGGGTGCGGGCGCTGAAGATGATGCCGTCCCGGATGTAAATGGGGGTGTCCTTGAACTTGAGATGGGCCGAGAAAAAGAGGCTGTAGAAGGCCACGGCGAGCATGGCCCCGAGACCATGCCAGCGCATGAGCAGCCTGGAGGTGTCCGATGCGCGCTGACGTGGCACAAAGTGCTGCGGCCCTGGAGCCGGGGCGCTGAATCCGGCGACTGGTGTCGTCATGTGGGGACAACGTTTAGAAGTACTTCTTGGTGAAGAGCAGGCGTGCCAGCTCCTGACAGCGGCCCTGGAGCTTCTTCAGGCGTTGGTGATGGGCGTCGACCATGGCCGCCTGTCCGGGATTCTGTGAGCGCAGGCTTTCACAGCTGAGAGTGATCTGGTCCACGGCAATCTTCAGCTCCTTCAGCTTGCGGCTTTCATCGGGGGTGATTCGGCTTTCATAGATCGTGTGATGCAGGATGTCGGTTTCGCGTTCCAGATAGGAAACGGCATTGGAGAGGGCGGGCAGGCCGCCGACAAGGCCGCCGGTGCTGGGGTCGACCTGGGGGATGTTGGGCGTGTACCTGCCCGGGCGCTGGGGAATGACGGACTGGGGCTCCGCAGGCAGGCCGCCATCACGCGCGTTGATCAGCGTGGGGGTGATGAAGAGCATCAGGTTCTTGTGGTTCTTGCTCTTGCTGTCGTATTTGAAGGCCTTGCCGACGAGCGGAAGGCTCTGAAGGAACGGCACGCCGGACTTGCCCTCGCGTTCACGGGCTTCATCGAGGCCGCCGACGGCGACAGTGTAGCCAGAGTCAACCTCGACAGGAGCGGAGTAGACGCGCGATGAAGCCACGGGGTAGGGGTTGCCTGAGATGACCTCGGTGCCGACAATGCTGGACACCGTGACCGCCATGTTCATCAGGATCCGATCGCCATCCATTCGCTTGGGCAGGATGTTCAGCACGGTTCCGATCGGCAGGTAGGCGATCGATTGGGAGGTCGTGGCGCCGGCGCCGACGGTTGCGGAGGACTGGCCGTCCAGCACGGGTTGGTTGACGACGCTGCGGATGGCAACTTCACGATTGTTCAGGGTGACCATGCGCGGGTGGG
>Ga0315900_10005571_pt1 | contig 17258 bp, 18 predicted proteins | sample LakEriMetagenome_FD_203521 | JGI IMG/M metagenome (GOLD analysis project Ga0315900, IMG submission 203521) | Freshwater fungal communities from buoy surface, Lake Erie, Ohio, United States - Buoy 12 MA114 | ecosystem: Environmental > Aquatic > Freshwater > Lake > Lake biofilm | place: USA: Lake... | reverse complement strand
AAGGCATGGAAAGAGCTTGCTTCCAAGAGACGAACCGCCTAGTGCGGATCCGCATGCTAGGTGGTGTGGCAGGGGTCCGCAGCAATGCGGCCCCTATGCCGATTTTTTTTTGTTCTCTGCTTTTCTTCCCATTCTCATTCCAACTCTTTTTCACAAAGTGTCTCGACAATTTGGGCGTCCGTCATTTTCGAGAAATCCGGTGGATGATTTTCATCGATCGATTTCGAAGCAACTGGTTCGATACTCGCCGCGACCACTTCAATCCAACTCGCCTCCGTATCTGACGTGTCTGAAAACCAAACGGATCCCGACTGATCGAAGTCACGTGTCTCCCAAAATAGATAACTTTGGACGCGCTGTGGCGAGCTGCTAACGATAGTTTCTGAAAGGAGAATTTTATCCGTTGCACGGGTCGAACTGATCGCGAATCGCTTTACACTGCTAAACCCTGCATCCCGTTCGTGTTGCCGGATCACCCAATTGTGAATTGCAAGATCTCCATCTGGCATTTTGAACGAAAAGTCATGAGACGAACTTCGGACGATAACCTCAATCAACTTTGGAACTGTGTATGTGCTTAATTGTGGCGGTGTAGGCATCAGCCCAGCACGAATATCTCGTCCTCCAAATGGGATCTGAACGTTTCTCTTCGAGTCTCGAAACACAAGCCACAAATACGTTGATGATTCCCGCACTATTGTGGGATTTTCTGCCAAGGTCGAGGGAATTCGAACTTTTATGTTTCCGATGTGACATAAAATCTGTTCCTCCTTTGTTTCATTTGACGCAAATTCGTATATGCGTGCTGCTTGAAACTCCGGATACCCGAGATGGTTCATTGCAAATCTCAAGTGCGATCCATATTCGACCCATAAAGCGGCTAAAACCGCTACGGTAGCGGTCATGACAAGCAGGAATTTAATGGAGAACCGGACTCGGCGAGTTTTCATACGGTTTGGAAACACATTCGAAGGTGATTTGTTTCGGCACTTGTTTCTGTTGGGGCAACCATAACTCGAAGTGCATCGCCTTTCTTAGAGAACGTCTGAAATCACGCGGTTGCGGCCGTGTGATTCACCATCAGGAAACGCGCGACCCGCAACTCGCGTGCATTTCTTTGTTCGTCCGTGTTGTAATTACAGCAAGCACTTTACGAGTGATGAAAATCAGGTAAGTAGTCAAGCGATTAGTGAATATACCACACAGTGTGACGACCAGGCTACGTCACCCTGATCTTCTCTCTTGCTTCCGTAATCAATTCTTCGATGATCTCAAGCGGCACTTCTTTCCCAAAAGTCTGAAGTACGAATTGACCACACGCATCCCAATAAACTACTTCGGCACAAATTGTCGTGATACCGTTCACTGTTTCGTTGAGCCGCAGCGCAGTGAAACCGTCAGTGCAGTCGATAACCAGCGGTATCGTGACAAAATGGTGTCTCCCGTGCTGGCGTTCCAAAATCTCGCTCCAAGGACGAACTTTTGATTATCCCCGGTTGGGGGCGTTATGCCTGAATTTTGGTCCTTTATCCCTGATGAGTCAATTCAGTTATCCCGGTTTGTGAGTCTATTATCCCGGTTTGGAGCAACCGGGCGATAAACAACTTCCCCGGTTGATTGATGTATTGCACTAGTACAGGGCTCAAGCCTGAATCGGTTTTGGTGGTTGCGGAACATTGTGACCGGGATGACCTGGAGGAAGATTGTTGGGCCAGGAGTATCCGGGGGGTAAGTAGTAAGGATGATCGACCGGCAATCTCGGCCATGTGTAGATCGGAGGTGGGTACAAGATCTCTGGTGGTGGTGATGGCTTGGGAGGCCAATCTAGATACGGCGGCCACCAATCGGGCCGTGGGCCAAAGCCAACAGACGAGCCTTTGCCATCTTCTCCTTCGCTTCCACTTGATGATCCTGGAGGATCTGTTGGTGGCAACTGCGGTGTCTTCGGTGGCTCAAATGGTGAAACGGGCCAACCGGGCGGGCGAGGGCCACTGGGATCAAAAGGGCCATTGGGCTTCGTCATAAACTGCACTCCTTCTGTTAGAACTACTTGATCAACTAATGTATTTTGTCTCGGGCTTCGCATGTTTTCGAGGAACACATGAGTCCGTCTCTTCTGTGCGTGAACTTGGCTATGCGTGGACGATGGCTCCACCGGGATATCCTCGGGCTCCATGCCTGCAAGGTCCGAGCGGTGCTCCACGCGACAAACGACCTTCTCAGTCAACTTGGTAGCGTGGGCAAGGATTCTCTGGCGAATCTCCGGTGTGATCAAAGTACTTCCTCCGGCTGGGAGGACGACTTGTTCCAAAAAATCACCAGCGGAACCGTGCTGCGAGTTTATTTATTTGCAGAGAACACACGGGCCGGCAATTCTCGGACTTGGTCGCATCCGTCAGCCGAAGTCACGGCGACTCAAAGCATGAGTCAGTCGCTGCAAGTGAGCGTCTGTAAATACTGCAGACTCAGGGATCGTGAATCCTTGGCTGCGTAGGTAGTTGTCGAATCGCAATAGAAATGTTCGGAAGCGATTAGGTTCGATCGATCGCAGAATTGCGATGTCATTGAAATGAGGAAGATGAAAACTTGGCATGATATCCCTGATACAAAATGCGGCTCATTGTGTGCGTCCATGAATTCAGAACTGCCGCCAGCGAGTGCTAGCTATTTTTCCTTTTGGCGATCTATCAGACGGCAAGTTGTTGACAACAGTGGTCACGCCAAGCCGGAAAATCGGAAAAATCGAAAAGGTCACGAGTGAGGATCGCACAGAAGCTAACACGCACCGGTTTGGGTGACGTTTGGGTGACCGGTGCGAGTTGGCAGCGAGAGCATGCTCTGAGGCTTGGACTCAATTTGGACGTGATTCTTTGAAAGGCAAAGTCGAAGAAGATTTCTCCAAAAACCTGTTGACACGCCTACCGTATGTAGGCAACAATACCTACACACGGTAGGTAAAAACAATCTGGAGATAGCGAATGATGAAACCCGACACCACACCGCTAACCGAAGCACAGCGGGAAATCATGGAAGTTGTTTGGAACTACGACGAAGTCACCGTCAGTCAAGTCCGTGACGAACTTGCTCAAAAGCGTGATGTGGCACGAAACACGGTTCAAACCATGATCGTACGACTCGAAGAACGCGGTTGGCTCAAACACCGCGAAGAAGGTCGAACTTTCTGGTATTCGGCCAATAGGCCACGCGCAGCTTCTCTTGGGGCGAAAGTGGCTCAGATGATAGATCGGTTGTTTGCTGGTTCGCCTGAAGAGATGGTGACTGCATTGATGCAGTATCGCGGACTTTCGAAAGATGAGGCCGATCGAATTCGAAGCATGATCGATGCTGCCGAAACTAAAGAGGAACCTAATGCTGATTCGAAAACACTCAAGAAAAAGGGAGAGCGATCATGAGCTGGCTTGCATTTGAGTCTCCTGAACAAGCTACTTTATGGGGGGTAATTCGATATCTATTTCAATGGACATCAATCCATTGGTCGCACCTTTCTTTAAAGCCAGCGAACGTTATCCTGGCGGAGTAATGGAACGCTTACCTGTATGGAGTGTTGCTTTCAGTTCAGACGGAAAGCGGTACGCCTGCGGTCGTATCGACGGAAGTGTCTACCTGATGGGGTTCGGAATGCCGAAAAAGATTTCTGCCGCAACTGACGCGGTGTTAAAAGTCGCCTACAGCGCGAATGGCCAACAACTTGCGACGGCCGGGGCAGACGGAAGTGTTAGATTATGGAACGCAATGGACGGAAATGCGATTGCAAGCTTGCCTCCCCATGAGAAAGCAGCGAGATGCGTGGCCTTCAATCATGATTCGAGTCTGGTTGCTTCGGCTGGGGATGATGGAATTGTCAGGGTAACCTCTCCAAACGACTCCACTGCAACTATTGAATTGGAAGCCCACAAGGGACAAGCGACGGCAGTCACTTTTCATCCTTCCGACAATCGATTAGCGACAACAGGCAGCGATGGCCTTGTTCGCATTTGGAACGACAGTGGGCGTGAGGTATTCGTCCTAAATCCACCAGCTAATTGAGATGAGACAAACGATTTCGTTGAAGGTGAACAAATCACTTCGGCAATTTGGACACAACTAGTCGGAGCGGGCAAGCTCCTTCTGCGTAGACCTAGCAATGACGAGCATGAGTGACGTTTAGATGTTGCGAAAGCTTGCCATCGTCGAAACCGTGGATTTACCGAGAAAAGCTTGGTTGGAGCAGAATATTTGCACAGGGTTGCTAGGCTTTTACATTAGTTCCCCGCTACCCTGAATAAAGTTTTCAGAACGGCGTCACGTCTTTAAACGAGTGACCATCGAGTTCTCGGTCGCCTGTAGTTGTCGCTAGAGTGGCGACCAAGACATCTGCTATTCCGCAGACCACACCCTCGCAGGTCATTTTTTCGTGAAGTGGTTTCGATCGTCGAAAAAGAATCGGAACAAACGAATCTCTGCTTAACCAAGCGATTGCCGCGTTAGATGCGGCATCTCCAACCATTCATGCTCCCGATGAGGTTTTCGCACGGGGAGCCCAAAAGACGGCCGCCCGCCGAATTGGTGACCAGTTTGCAATAGTGTCATCGCCGGATCATGATTGATCGCCTCCGTGTACATTGAACGAACGACACAGAGATCGTCGGCAAGCATTGATGTGTGTGGCAACAATTCGCTGAGCCAGGTGCCACTTTCGCCATGCTGTCCAAAGCTAAAGATACTGGGAGCGATAGGAAAACGTTTTTGGCCAGATGTCATACCGGTCAGTCGTTGCTCAGCACGCACGGAATGTGGCAATTCCTAGTCGAACATCTTTCCAAGCAGGGGCTTGTAGTCAAACAAATCTAACTGTGACGGCGCACCACTCTGCATCAACGGAATAATTCGTTTCGCTTTCGGTGCGAAGTGCGGAGCTTCCGAGCCTATAGAATTAGCTGCTCTCGGATTGAACAGCGAAGCCAGTGCTATCGAACCAACTCCGATACTGCTCCGGAGAAAGTCTCGACGAAAGCGGATGTTGCGTTCAGGCATCGGTATAGGGTCCCGCCTCCCTTGCGATCAGCTCTTCACGAACCTTAACGCCATTAAGAATAGCAACTTCGGTCTTTTCTTTTAGTGACAGAAACGCTGCGACGCCTGCTGCCTCACCCATCGCCATTGCTGTCACATTGACACGTGTCGATGCATGTGCACCTCGAGTTGCTGAATGGCATCGCCCGGCAACAAGTAGATTTTCAAGTTTTTGCGGCAACAGCGATCGATAGGGAATGTCATAGGGTTCGGGCTGAACCTTTTTCGGGTCAAAATCATTAGCACTGCCTACGACGGTCTTGTTGGGATGTAGATCGAGATACCAACAACCCGTGGCAATCGCATCATCAAATCGACGGCTCGACATGAGATCCTCTTCGCTCAATACATGCTGGCCAAGGATGCGTCGCGATTCGCGTACGCCGATCCACGGATAGGCCTCCATGAAGTAAGCCTCTCTAAATGCCGGCACATCTTGTTTCCACGCGACAAACATCGCATATGCGTCTGCCCGCCCTTGTACTTCTGCTCGCGACAGGTCGGCGGCGTCGGTAGGATTTGCCGGTACACGAACCCCGTGGACGTAAACCTCATTTTTGCCAAACAAGAACATCACGCCTGGACCATAATAGTAGGGTAGTTCGCCTCGCTTCTGTGCCGCCGAAAGCGCATCACGGCAAAGCGAACTTATGTTCGGAGTGGGTTGGACGTTTGCAATACGGAAATGCAACGTTAGCGGTTGTACTTCTGCATTCTGTTCAAATGGCGCACCTGCCCAAGCGGCCACATCTCCATCTCCAGTGCAATCGATTACGACTCTTGGCTTCACCTTTACCAAACCATCTTTATTGGCGATCACAACCGTTTCGATTCGATCACCATGGCAGTGCACGTCACAGATGAACGAGTTGTACAACACTCTGAGGTTATCTTTCTGCTCTAGAAACAATCGATCCAGCAACAGTTTAAACTCAAAAGTATTCGGAATCGTTGGATTGTGTTTGGCCACGACTTTGGCGTCAGGCGGGCACACGCCAGACTTTGACAACAATTCTAGCGCGATACCACGCACGACGATGCGTTTGGTGGTGATGTGTGCGATGCCATCGAAGTAGGGAAGACCGACGCTTGTTACGATACCACCAGCGAAAGGGGCCTTCTCAACCAGCAGTACTTTGGCTCCGGCTCGAGCAGCGGAAAGTGCGGCTGCGCTGCCTGCACAGCCGCCACCGCATACAAGTACGTCCGTTTGGATTTCGCGAGAGGATTGGGCCGATTTGGTCAGTTCGGCCGCAGGAGACGGTCGAGCGGCTGATACAGCCGCAACCGTGGCCGCGGTTTGCACAAATTGACGACGTGAGTGCGTGGCGGAATGTGTATTCATGAATTGGTCTGAGATCTGTCGCGAGGAGTGAATTATTGTTTTGTTATTGCTTCGTCCGTGCAGAGCATAGTACTGGCAATGATCGTTAGGGCCGCGAGTTCGCCTGCGTCGAGTCTGGCATCGGTGGGTTTCTCACCATGGGAGAGTATCGCGGAGGCGCTGGCCGCATTCTCCTTGAACGCGACAAGATTGCGCTCAAACCCACGCCGGAGCACGGCGAGCTGCGCGGCGGATGGCGCACGCGCGAGGACGATGCGGAACCCGTAGGCTAGGCGTTCATCCACGGTATCGCCCCCTTCCTTCATCATCCGCTGCGCCAGAAAGCGCGCGGCTTCGAGGTAGGTGACGTCGTTCATAAGGTTCAGCGCCTGCAAGGGCGTGTTGCTACGCGGGCGCTGAAGGGTGCAGGTCTCGCGAAATGGAGTGCCGAAGGCGAGCATGGCTGGATGCGGGATACTGCGTTTCCAGTAGGTGAAGAGCGTGCGGCGGTACAGCGCGTCGCCATGGTCCTGGATGTAGGTTTTGACGGTATCGGCACTTGTGGGTGACATTGTTTCATAAATGCCCGCCGGATGATAAGGACGCACTGGAGGGCCACCGATCTGGGGCACCAGCAGGCCGCAGAAGGCAAGGGCCTGGTCGCGGATAAACTCACCGGTGAGCCGAAAGCGGGGACCGCGGGTGAGCAGACGGTTCTCCGGATCTTTCGCCAGAAGCTCGGGCGTGACCTGGGACTGCTGCCGATAGGTAGCGCTAGTGACGATGAGCTTCAAGACGTGCTTTACATCCCAACCGCTGCGGATGAACTCGCCCGCAAGCCAGTCGAGCAACTCGGGATGGCTCGGCGCATCCCCCTGGGCACCGAAGTCCTCGCTCGTCTTCACCAAACCCGAGCCAAAGATTTGCTGCCAGAAGCGATTCACCACGACGCGAGCGGTTAGCGGATTCTCCGCACTGATGAGCCACCGTGCGAGGCCAAGGCGGTTTCTTGGCAAATCGGCGGCCATGGCGGGTAGCACCGCAGGCGTGGCAGCGGTGACTTTTTCACCCTTCTTGTCATAGGCACCGCGCACGAGGATGAAAGTGTCGCGCGGCTTTGCCATCTCCTCCATGACCATGCTGGCGGGGTATTGCAAATCGAGGTCGCCGAGCTGCTGGTCGATGGCCAGGATCGCGTCGTCGAGACGGCGCACGTCCGGTGAAATCTCGGCGTAGGCGACATGCAGAGCTTTGAGTTCGTCGTTGCTGCGGCTACTCGCGGGCTTGGCGGCGAGCGCTCGAATCGAAGCGGGCACAAGCAGGTCGGGATCATCCGCGGTGACTTCCAGATGCCAACGGACGAGGCCTGTGTTGGCCCGCGTGCCGACGGTGACGACGAGAGTTTCCGGCTCAGTGGGCTGCCGTGGCTGACGCAAAAGGAAGACGGCGCTCTCGCGTTTGCCCGGCTGGATACGGAGGCCATGCGGTGCACGGTTTCCCGGCTTGAGCAATGGCTGCAGCACTTTCAGCGGTAGCGAATCTTCAAAAGCCGCGGCCCGCAGTTCCAAAGGTGTAAGCTTGCCTGCGGTGAGTGCTGCGACTTCGATTTGATTGATGCGGAAGTAGGCGTCCTCGCTGACCGCTTCACCCACCAGACGGATGGCCGTGATCCGATCCGAGTGAATGGCGCTACTGGCTTTGAAGCTCCAGAAGTTGTCGCCGACCTGGATGCCCGTCTTCACCGTTCCGTCGTCGATCTCACTGGGCAGCCCTACGTTGGTAACCGAGCGGAAGGCGAGCCCCAGCCAGCGCATTGGGTTGGCCTGGATCCGCTGCGTCCAGGCATCCATCCCAGGGGGCGGCTGGGAGGCGAGCGCGTCTCGTTTGGCTTGAAACTCCGAGCGCTGTTTTTCGAGCAGGTCTTTCTTCGCATCGAGTTCTGGCGAAGGCAGCGAGACGATGGGCGGGGCGCTGGCATTCGGCTTGGCCTGGCGATTGCCGCTGCCCTGCTCCGGCACGTTATGGAAAAAGGCTTTCAGCGAATAGAAATCCTTCGCTGTAAACGGATCATACTTGTGGTCATGGCAGCGGCAGCAGTTGAAGGTTTGCCCGAGCCAGACAGCAGCTGTCGTCTCCACCCGGTCGGCGGTGTATTCTGCGAGAAACTCCTCGGGAATGATGCCGCCCTCTTCATTGATCATGTGGTTGCGATTGAAGCCGGTGGCAATGCGTTGCTGAATGGTTGGGTTCGGCAACAGATCACCAGCGAGCTGCTCGACGGTGAACTGATCGAAGCGCATGTTGTCGTTGAACGCCGCGATGACCCAATCACGCCACGGCCACATCTCGCGGTCACGATCCACCTGATAGCCATTGCTGTCGGCGTAACGGGCGGCATCTAGCCAGTCGAGCGCCATGCGTTCGCCGTAGTGCGGCGATCTCAGCAAACGATCAACCACCTTTTCATATGCCTGTGGTGAGGTGTCTGCGAGGAACGTATCTACCTCGCTCAACGTCGGCGGCAATCCAGTGAGATCGAGCGATACGCGGCGGATCAGCGTCTCCCTTGTCGCTTCACGCGAAGGCTGCAACGCCTCCTGCTCCAGCCGTGCCAGCACAAAACAGTCGAGGTCATTGCGTGGCCAGTCGGCCATTTTCACTGCCGGCAGCGACACTACGTTGACCGGCACGAAGGACCAATGCTGCTCATACTTGGCCCCGGTTGCGATCCAGCGCTGTAGAGTCTCCTTTTCAGCAGCCGTGAGTTTCTTATGCGACTTCGGCGGCGGCATAACTTCATCTTCATCGTGGCTGATGATACGTCTCCAGACCTCGGATTTGACGATGTCACCCGGCACGATGGCCCCGTCCGCCGTGGCACCATCATAGGTATCAAGTCGCAGGTCAGCCTTTCGATTCTTTGGATCGAAGCCGTGGCAGGAGAAACAATTTTCTGAGAGGATGGGCCGGACATCGCGATTGTATGACAGCTCGGCACCGCTGGCATCGCTGACTACGAAGAGGAAAAGAAAAAGTATCATCATGACAACACCCCCTTCACCACATTCCCGGCCAAAGCAGTGACGAAGTAGTCGCGTCTGGCATGACGTTGCGCCTTGTCGAAGCCATTACACTGGAAGCAGTTGACGACGAGGATCGGCAGCACATCAAGTTTGATCGACAGCTCCGCAGCGTCACTCTTTGTGATGGTATCGGCGATGAACGATAAAAAAGAAATTAGACAACGATTCATGCAAATGCGTGCGGTTGGGAGTTACGCGAAGATGTCCTTCACCACATGCCCATGCACGTCGGTGAGTCTGTAATCGCGGCCTTGGAAGCGATAAGTCAGGCGAGTGTGCTCGATGCCGAGGAGATGCAATGCCGTGGCATTCAGGTCATGGATGTGAACGGGGTCTTTGACAATGTTGTAACTGAAGTCATCCGTCTCGCCGAAGACGTGACCTTTTTTCACTCCCCCTCCCGCCATCCACACGCTGAAGCAGCGCGGATGATGATCCCGGCCATAGGTATCGTGCGTCAGCGTGCCTTGCGAATAGGAAGTGCGGCCAAATTCACCGCCCCAAATGACGAGCGTGTCTTCGAGTAGCCCGCGTTCCTTGAGTTCCGTGAGCAGCGCGGCGGTTGGTTGATCCGTGTCATAGCATTGGGCGCGAATGTCGCGAGGTAGATTGCCGTGCTGGTCCCAACCGCGATGGTAGAGTTGTATAAATCTTACGCCTCGCTCGGCGAGGCGACGCGCCATGAGACAGTTGGTCGCATAGGTACCTGGCTTGCGAGACTCGGGGCCGTACAGGTCAAATGTGCTCGCGGGCTCGTTCGAAAGGTCCGCCAACTCCGGTACGGCTGCTTGCATGCGAAAAGCCAACTCAAACTGATCGATGCGATTTTGAGTCTCGGGATCGTGATACTCGTCGAGTGTCAGTCGGTTGAGATCACCCAAATCGTCCAGCATCGACCTTCGCTGCTCTCGAGAAATGCCTGCGGGATTGCTAAGATACAAAACCTGTTCCTTGGTCTGCGTGAACCTCACCCCCTGATACTTCGCAGGAAGAAACCCAGCTCCCCACATGCGCTCGTGCAGCGGTTGGGAGTTAACATTTCCAGAGGGCGTAGACACCATCACCACAAAGGCAGGTAGATTCTCATTTTCCGTGCCGAGACCATACGAGGTCCAGGCACCGAACGAAGGACGCCCTCCGATTTGATGCCCCGTTTGCAGCAGCGTCATCGCCGGATCGTGATTGATTGCTTCGGTGTGCACGGAGCGGATCACACATAGCTCATCGGCTAGCTTGGAGGTGTATGGAAGCAACTCGCTGAGCCAAATCCCGCTCTGTCCATGCTGTGCAAACTTGAAAGCACTCGGCGCGACGGGAAATCGCTTCTGCCCCGAGGTCATACCCGTGAGCCGCTGCTCGCCGCGCACCGATGCAGGCAAATCATGGTCAAACATATCGCCCAATCCAGGCTTGTAGTCGAACAGTTCTAGCTGCGACGGACCGCCACTTTGGACAAGCCAGATAACTCGCTTGGCCCTAGGCGCAAAGTGAGTTGATTGCACCGCCATGGACTCTTTAGAAAACTTCAATACGCAAGCGAGCCCAGCGGCGCCGATTCCGAGACTGGAACGAATAAGAAAGTTTCGCCGTTGCAGCTTAAGGTTGTACATAGTGATTTAGTATTCTATATGCCATCGGCAAGCAAATTGAAATTCACGACTCGGACACTGCAGATAGCTTGAGCCTTCATTCTCGCAACGGATTCCTCTCCGCTATGGTCTGTAATCCATCGTCACGAATGGCTACCCTTGCTCCGACAATGAGATTGTCCGAAACAATATTGCCTTTCGAGTTTTCACCAGATGCGATCCAGATGGCTTGATCCTGGTGTGGTTGGGTCTTGATCACATTATTCGTTATCATATTGAAACTTGCCTTGTCCTTCGGATACGAGCTCTGCCACTCAATTTTGATAGCTGAGTCGAGATCTTCCGAGTTCCGCCATCCGTTGTTCTCAAATCGATTACCCTGTATTAGACATTCGCTACAGCCCATTAACCAAAGGCCTTCTCGATAGGAATTCAGTATTATGTTGTTGGAAAACGTGTTTTCGTGGCTACCACGCTCGATCGTCACAGCTCGCGAACCGGCATTGCGGATTATGTTCGCGGTACCAACAACCCGGACAGATCGTTCGACAAAGTAGCTTCCCATCCGTGAGTTCTCAATTGTGTTTCCCATGATGATTCCATCTTCACATGCCACGACCCATTTTGCATCTCCAAAAGAGTCCTCAATACGGTTGCCTCGGATCTCAAAATCGCGAACTCCCGCCAAGCGTAGCATCGCCTTGTGGTCGGACCCCTTTCCGACTTCGCCATACAGGTCATGGCGGATATCAACGTACTCAGTAGCGCAGTTTGCGATGCGATTATTGGCAATGGTCACGCGTCTCGGCATCTTCATTTTGAAATCATTGATATGCGTGTTAACAATTGCTACCCCAGCGCTGTTGAAATCCACGATTTCGCAGTTTTCGATGATTACATTGGATGCGTCGCGGATTACTATCCCGCTAATATTCTGCCGCGGGGGCCATTTCATTCGTTGTCCACGTAACAGACCGCCACGTACGGTTATATTCGTGTGACTGGAATTGGGTATGGTCTGCATCATCTGGCCTGGGGACGAGTAGGCGTCGGCGGCGGTCAAGATGGCCCCATGCAAGTCGAGATCGCAAAAGGAACGGAGTTCGATCCCCGACGCAGCATCGATCCGGTAATTTCCGGGTGCTAATTTGATGGTACCACCACCGTGTCGATACCCGATCTTAGCTGGTTTGTTTTCAAACAACCAAATTTTTCCTTTTTCCATATCGATGTCGAAATCGATATCTTGTTCAAGATTACGTTGATCACGAGTCACTTGAACGCTTGTGGGATGGATACGATCATGCGCGAGACTAATTCCGTGGGTGAAAGACGCCTGCGAGATGGAAAACGTACAATCATCGAGTTCCGATGTCGCCTGAATTTGGACCGACTCGATTTCGGCCAGGTTGGCAGAGCCGCTATAGGGTTGGTTGAGATAGAATCGTAGTCGATGCCAATCGCCGGGAGATGGAACTTTCTCGTGATAGCGAACCTGATGCTGACTTCGATCCTGCAGAATTAAACGCACTTTAATTGCTGAGTTCGAGTGTAGCAGCAACTCAAATGACTCGAATGCTTCCAGATTGAGAGATAAGCCTTCCTGTGTTAACCCCGGATATTCCTTATCCGATCCTTGGATCTGCAGCACCATAGATCCATCATCGAATGCGACACGCCGAATAGTTGTTCCAGAATCCGTAGGCTTCCATTGTTCGCTGTGCTCGACATTTAGGCCTAAAAACATTCCCCCATCGAGTTCCTGATGGTGCACATCTGACAGTCGAGAGATCGCTTGATTGATTTGATGTTCGTCTTTCGTCCCGGTGCAAACATAATCTGCTGCCGCCTTCACTTTCGCAGACGAATTGTAGGGTGCCACATGGATGACTTGGCTGAAGGCCGAACCGGCAAACCAAAGGCAAACTAAAGCGAGACCGAAACTGGAATCGAAGTGAGACTTCATGATTTTGTTATCCAAGTGCTTTAAGAATGCCACGGATCAGAAGTTTAGCCTCGTTCCGGCTTAATCGACCTGGATGGAATTCCAAGGAATCCGGAGTCGGTAGAATTTTATGACACCACTAAGTAAACCTACGTTAGCGCTACTCCACATTCACAGTCTCGCCGCCATTCCGGCTTGCCATAGCCTTGTAGATCATGAGGTCTATGTTTCGGCTCACGAAGTTGACGGAACCGTCACATCGGAGAAATTGCGCACCTCCAGTATGATTGCTGCCAAGGCTTATATCATTGAAGTTTGTACCTGTGTAACCAACTAGGTTGATACCATTCAAAACGTTTTTGCAGCCTGGGTTTACGGTGTTGGAACTTCCCCCTCGGTCCCAGCGGCGAAATACACCTACAGTTCCAGCGCCTGGGAGGTTTGGAGTTGTCTGCGAAAGTTCACCAACCATGAACGTATTGGATGACCCATCGGTAATGTCTTTAAACCCGACAACTGCATCTCCGTAGAGCACTCCACTGGTCGCCATTCCTCCGTGTACCTGATTGGGTAAGACGACCGGGTAATTCTGACCTGTAATGGCGTTTATACCCTTGGGTCCTTGAATTCCGTAGTAATGCAACGTGCTGATTTGAACACCACTAAACTGTTCTGACACGTGAACAAAGTCCGACTCAAATTTTGTGGCGCTGGGACACAGGTACATTGGGACTTTGTTGGACGCGGCCCTTGAATTCAATGGTGTACCCCAAGATAAGCTTTGATCAAACGCGTTGTAAAGCGATGTTTGCTCGATAAAAGGAAGTACCCTAACTGTCCAAGCCAAGAAGTTACCATTCCCGATGCCACCGTAGGGGAATTTGCGGTGTGACGATTCATAATTGTGCATCGCCAGACCGATTTGCTTGAGGTTGTTTGAACATTGCATGCGGCGAGCCGCCTCTCGCGCTGCTTGAACGGCTGGCAGAAGCAAGCCAACCAAAATGCCAATTATGGCAATGACAACCAAGAGTTCAACAAGCGTGAATCCACGCGGCGACGAAGACGAATGAGGGGATTTCATTTTTTACTCCAGACAAGTGATTAGGATATAGATCCGGTGATGAATAACGATAGACTCTTACCCGACAATGCCTTTAAAGACCATTAAGGCATTTGCTCTTTAAGCAGCGGTTTAGCGTTAGGAATCTGAACACTCGATTGCGACTTCTTTTCATCGCGAGGGACTGAAAAGTCTTTTCTTCCACTTGCTTTTTCGAAGTTCTCTTTGACTTCGTAATCGGCAAACAACAACTCAGTATTCGGTTGTGTCGCGGTTGGAGCGCGGTTGTTGCCGGTGATCCTCACGACGTGAGGTCCGCCTACGAGCCCGTCTTTGACACCAGTGTCGTATTTGCCATCGACGATAGCTGCTGCGGACTGAGGACCGCTGTTTCCCGCGTTGAAATCCGGTTCAAACGTAATACTGCCAAACGGAACTGGCTTACCATCGAAAGTCACTGCGCCAGTGACTCGATAACGTTGCACCTCATCGTTGCTTCCACAGCCCAGAAAACCACTCAAAAGTAGTCCTAAAGCGACACACTCGGACGTATATCGAAAAGTCTCGCACGCTGTAGTTTTTTTGTCTTCTATTCTCTTGGCCATCTTGATCTCCTCGCGTTTCCACAAGTAAACTAACAACATCAATAAGCAACAAACGGCCGTCAATTGTATAAAAAGGGACTTGAGTCGCCATTAACGACAGATTACATTTTGAATCCGATCACCACTGAAGTATGTAGTGAAAGCGAAATAGTCTATGTCGAAAACGACGAAACGCGCACTTGGAGTGACTAAACCGCAAGATTCTTTCATGGAACAGATCGCTCCGGAAAGCCATTTCCATCGCGTTTTTGACGGACTCCCTAACATCCATTTCTTCGCGAAAAACCTAGCCGGTGAAACGATGTTTTTTAGCAAGGGATTGCCTGCACATCATGGAATCATTGACGATTCGGAAATGATAGGTAAGACGGATTTGGAATTAACACCTGGCCCGCTTGCCGAGCAATATCTGGACGACGATCGCAAGGTGATAAGTACAGGCGAACCGCGGTTGAACATTGTTGAGCTGTGGCTAGATGAAGTTGGGCTCCCAGATTGGTTTGTGACTAACAAGTTCCCCATCAAGGACTGGAAAGGAAATGTAATCGGAGTCATGGGGACGATTCAGGCATTGAAAGGTCAGGTACCTCCTGACATTGCGTCTTCAAGCATTCAACCGGCTGTTCAGATCCTACGTTCGCGATTGTCAATCTTCCCATCAATGAAGACACTTGCAGAAAGTTGCATTCAGTCTCCAAGGCAATTGCAACGCATATTTCAACAAACTTTTCGGATGAGTCCTCGGACCTATTGGATGAAATGTCGAATTCGAAGCGCTTGCGATAGTTTGCGGAGTACCGACGAAAGCATATTACTTATTGCAAACAGACTCGGTTTTTGCGATCAGAGCAATTTCACGGCGCATTTCCGAAAACATACCGGTATAACACCGCAAAATTTTCGAAAAGCCAATGCCCGTACGATGGCTGATTGAAAAGCCGAATGGATCTCGATCGCCAAGGTTATTATCGCGGCTGCCATCGAGCAATCGAACGATGGTTGTGTCGACATGCCAATACTCAGTTCGTTCATGACTCACTACTTCAGCTTTGAAGATGGCCCGCGAGCTTATGAGATCTTCAGCCAGCGCCAACAGGCCATCATTAAGGGAGTGTTTGTGAGTTGAAAGTTCGAGCAGCGATGCTGGTGGAAGTCCGGCAATGTGTCGCCAAGCACATAGGCCGAGTCGGGCACGTTTCGCATCCGTTCTAGTGTCTGGCGATAGGCGTGGAAATAGGTCTCAACGACTCGCTCCATCGGCGGATAGATGTTGCCGTCGGGATCATCCATACATTGTGCGTCTTTCGAGTAGATCGCTTCGAACTCTGGTGCATACCATCTTAGCCATTGTGAATGCCTTATCACCGCTGGAGAGAATTCGCTCCTGTCCGCTCGGGCTCAAATCGCACAAGAAACTCTGTCCGTTACACGCCGAGCTGGACCGGGACTATGCTGCAACGGAAGCTGTATTTTCAAATGTAATAGTGCAAAAATTGCTCGAATCCTCCAGCCCGATTATTCCTCTGCGAGAGAAAAAGTAGGCTGGAACAAGCGCAGCGCCGTTCCGAAGCGTAAGTCTCTACCAACTATCCCTTCGCATTTTGAATTTTGGTTGCAAAGCCTTCGATGCGGTTATCAACCAACTCAATCCGTTCTGCTTGCGGGCTGATTCGAATGCCAGTGCGCTGCAAGGCACCACGGGATTCATTAATGATGTTGTGGGCGATGCGAACATCCTTGGTCTTGCCTTGAATATCGATGGCAATCCCGGTATCACCACCATTGTTCTCGATGCGATTATCTTCCACGACATTCCGATTCGCCCAGAAATCGAGGCCGCGTGCCTCGTCCCTAAACAAAATACCTACTTTTCCACTGCCTGTAATCGTATTGTTGCGCATCACGTTATCGGTATCGTTGTGCCCGATGGAAATGCCGTAGTTCAGGTTGTCAACGATCTTATTATTTTCGGCCAATCCATATTTGACTCCCCAACACCAAAATAGCCCCAATCCATTCTTCTCCAGTCGACAGTTTCGGATCCATGGTCGCTGTGAACCAGAACCAGGATGAACTCCCAGGTCGGCGTTATCATGGCTGAAACACTCGTCGACCAAAACATCGTGACAGATTTGGAAGCTGAAACCATCGCCGTTGTAGTTTCGAGACTCGACGCGACGGAAGGTATAACGATTGCAATCTTGAAGAAAGATTCCGCCGCCATAGTTGCCGTTAAGATTTTGCGTATTCTGGCGATTTCCGTCGAGCACGATATCTTCGATGGTTACATCTGCGGTGTTCGAACTTGTTAGGAGCGGGAACAACGATGAACAGGTTGGTGAGCCTGAGAGCCAAAGGTTTTCACGTAGTCCATCGTTCAGCTTGAAACGGTTGCCGGAACGAGCCACCAAGGTTCGTTTGATGACTATTTCTGCCTGATTGTGCGGGTTTTTCGCCTGAAAAACAACACTGTCACCGACGCGAAAGTTACTGGATTTTTCCAGAGTGACTTCCTGATCATACCAGTCGGATTCAGCCGACAACGGTACTGATTCAGATGGTATGCGAGTCAATAT
>Ga0315900_10005570_pt1 | contig 17260 bp, 17 predicted proteins | sample LakEriMetagenome_FD_203521 | JGI IMG/M metagenome (GOLD analysis project Ga0315900, IMG submission 203521) | Freshwater fungal communities from buoy surface, Lake Erie, Ohio, United States - Buoy 12 MA114 | ecosystem: Environmental > Aquatic > Freshwater > Lake > Lake biofilm | place: USA: Lake... | reverse complement strand
AATATATATTGCAAAACCAAAAAAAATAAATAATGAAATATTAATATACATTGAAGATGTACCAAGATTTTTAAGAATTATATGTGTTTCAAAAATTTTTAACATGAGCAATAGAGATGTTATATTTAAATATTATTCTCATTACATCAAATTTTCACACAATGATATGTATTATGATGGGAAACAAATATATGCTTCAATTGATTGTATTAATTCTTTAAAAAATAGAATATCTAAATTTATTTATTTTAGTACTTCATATCCATTACATGATAAATATTATCCTTGTTGTATTCATGAATCAATCTATGATACAATTAATAGAAAAATAAATATTATTTTACCACACAATGTATCGCACAACTATAGTAACGATGAAATGAAATCCTCTTTTTTTGACATAAATTTTTACTATAATCGTGAAAATATTATAAATTATGATTGTTTAACTGGCACAAAACATAATTTTTTTATTAATTTTCCAATATCGACAAATAGCATTTATGATAACATACTAATTTTACAACAGAATGTCAAAAGTGATTTTTTTTTTAATCTTGGTTCTGTTTTTGATCATCTTCATTTATCTCCAATAATTCCACGTTTATATATATCAGATAAAAAAAGATCAAAACCTAGATATTTTGCTCCCGATATTGGTTACTGTGGTAAAAAATTTACAAGATATTTAAATAAAAATATTATCAAAAGTAATAGATTTTATTCAATGTGCCAAAATGCAAAACCATATAGGATAAATATTAATAATGTCATATTAATTGATTTAAATAAAAAATTAATTAGTAACAGTATATGTAAATATCAATATTTATTGTTATTAGATAGTTCTTCATCATCATTATCCACTTTAAATAACAATTGCTATATAAATAATTATGACGCTTTTCTAAAATTGACACATAATAATGAAATTTTAGAAAAAATAAAATGTTATTTTTGTGATGATAATGATGGTAAAAATTTAAAAATTAATGAAGATAATTTAACTAATATTGGAAACACAGAAAAATTCAATTATTTAAATGTGTACAGTGAATATTTTATTGATTGTGATAAATATAAATACTATGATGTGCAATTAAAAATTGTTATTTTGGAACCAAAAAAAAAATTAATTCGTGACAATATTTTGAAATTGAATTATTTTTATTTAATAAACAATTTTTTACCATCAAATGTAATAAATAATAGTGATAATATTGTTACCAATGAACAGGATAATGAAATAAACAATATTATAAATACTATTTCAAAATCCAATTTAGTTAATGAACTTAATGAACTAAATGAACTAGTTGTTACACATGATACTAAAGGTATTAAAATGGATAATAATAAATTAGATTCTAATTTTGATTCTAATTCAGATTCAGATTCTAATTCTGATTCAGATTGTGATTAATTTAAATTATAAAATGTAATTAGATATAATCACATTTTATAATTTCATAATCTGAATTGTTTTTAATTATTTGAAAAGGTTTTCCACAACCATATATTAATTTTTTGTTAATTAATTCTTCACACATTTGTTGATTTAAATGTGGATTTATTTGCACAAAGTTATTTTTCATAACTGCATGTCTAAATATACCACAATTTATTTGTTCAATTATAATAGATCCATCGCAATTTGGACAAGATATTGGTTCTTTATTTTGAATGAAATTTGATGATAATTTTTTATCTGACAATTCATTTGTGCCCATGTTAATTAATTTATTTATATATGGATAATAAATAAAATTTTTTACAACCATACAAATTTAACCATTAAATTAATTTAATTTAATGGTTAAATTTATGTAATACAATAATTAACTATCAAAACAAAATTTAATACCATCAATATCAAAAACTTTATTAAATAATTCATCTTCTTTTATAGGATCTTTTAGATATACATATCCATAATTAGCACTGGATAGTGTTATGTTATTGATTTTAAAATTTTTATATAAAATTTCCTCAATTTGTTCATTCGTTATAATTTTATCTGATGAATTATTTGGATCAATTGAATAAAACACTCTAATTGGTTTTTGAAATATTTTTTTGTTTCTTTTTGATTGTTCGACTAACATAACGCAATTTTTTACTTTTATCTGATAACCATCGTGATTTGTCATGTTTAATATTTTTTGATATAATTCTTTAGGAGGCAAATGACGATTCAAATCATTGATATAATATTGCATGCTTTTCATAATCCATTTAGGAACTTTAATACCATCATCATTATCAAACCAATAATGATGAAGATTATCTGCTAAATTTGTCCATGTATTGATCAATGTCAAAATTGATACTCCATTAAATGTAGTATCTGGTTCAATTATTTCATTATTTCCAGTTAAATAATGACTAATTACATAAGAATTATAATTAGTATCATGCTTCTTATGACACTGTTCAATAATAGGACCAATTTCAATTAATTTATTTATTTCATTTTGAATATTATCATCAACAAATTCCAATGGTATTAATATTGCTCTTGGTAACCAATTATCTGGATAATAACAAAATACAAATAATTCAATTGTTTTAATCAATTCAGTACTATTCATGTATGATTGAATTAATAAGTAATATTATTAATTTGACATCATTAATATCATACTTTTAAATGATAATTTTATTTCAATTTTTTTCTTAAGAAAAAAATCATTTAGTATAAATGATTTTTTTAATCTATTAATTAAATTTTATAATTATAAACATAATAATGTGTCATCATTCAAATTATTTACATCCTCTTTTAATTTTATAAAGCAAACGATCCAAATAATAAAACTTGATATCCATATGAATACTAAAAAAATATAACAAGATATAGTGTTACCAGAATATTTTTCAGATTCACAATTTGTTTTAGTAGTTTCGATATTATCGATACCATCGATACTATTGTAATGTAAGATAGAGGTAGAACAAATCTCGTCACCTGATGCGTTATCTAGTGCAAACCTTTCGGTGCAATCATTTATTTTAATTTCTTCATAGTTATTACGTTTGAATTTTTTATATGCATATAAAGCAACAAAAATCAAGATAAATATAAAAAATGTTCCATTTAACATCATATTTAAAATAAAAAATGAAGATGTTACAATTGTTAAATCATTAAAATTATAATCACATACCATTTTATTTATACACTCGATAATATCATTTTTTGTTGTCCATTTCATATTGCAATAATGTCCACAATGTTTATTATCACATACACATCCAACCAGTATTCTTTTTCTAAAATTACCTATATCCATATAAATACATGTTTGATCATAACAGCTAAAACAATTAGTAACATTATAACGATATTCTTGCGCATAAGCTGTATTAATTAATACTGTTAATACAATGCATATAAATGTACATATTATTTTTGACGTCATACTCATCTATTAATTATATGATTGACTAATTATTTTATTGTTAAATCGTTAAATTGTTTAAGTGAATAATCATTTAATTAAATAATAATGATAATGATATTATTATTTCAATTTTTATCAAATCTGTGTTAATTTCAATGTATAGCATGCCAATGTTCGTTAAATTATTTTGTTAAATTATTCAATAAAATATTATGTAGTGCATTACCAAAATCAGAATTTGATTTTACTGCAAATTTATCATTGTACTTTATGTCAGTCGTGTTTATCGACAATTTATGTTTTAATTTATAAGTTCCAGTACTGTAAAAATTAATTTGTACTATTGACGAATCTTTATTGGAGTATATTAAAGTTTTTAGATTAAATTTATGTTCCATACATAATTTATCAATCAAATCATGTAAATCATGAAAATTATATAGATTATTCATTTATTTTTAACACAGATTAATATATATAACTAACAATATAAAAAATTGAAAAAAAAATAGTAAATTTATCATTCCATTAATATATATAATTTTAATTATTAAACTTATTAAAATATGAACAACGTCACAAAATATTTAAATTCAATTGCGCTTGATAAAAATTATAAATCATCTTTACAAGAGATTAGGCGACATAAATTATTTGCTGAGATTAATCAAATACAATTATCCAATGATTATAAACCAGTTTCTCAATTGACAACTTTATTTGAGAGAAAGGATTGGTATAAACCATATACACAACCAAATGATAAATTAAGTAATTATCGATTGGCCGCGTTTTTAGAAAATTTAGATTTAGATGCGTTAATATGGTTAAAAGAAGAATTCTCTGATATTAGTTCAGATGGAGATGTTATTAATAATGAAGTACTTGATATGTTGATACAATATAATGAATATAAAATTTCATATAACGAATTAAAACAATATATGGATAGAAAAATTAAATATCATTATCATATCGTAGCATATCTTTATTATGCATTTTTTGATAGTTTTATGGAAGGAAAAAAACCAAATCCTTTTTGGTGGACATAACATCACAAAATAATTTTTTACACCGCAAAGCGGGATAAAAAATTTATCACATTGAAAAAATTGAAATTTTAAATTATTGGAGTATCCATTAATAATACAAGATAAAGTATATTATTATGAGATTGCCAAAAGGTTAATCATAAATGAAATTTTTGTTATTAATAAAATTTTATCCACATCGGGTAATTGGTCCCAATGCTCATACGGGACGTTAATATATGAGCACGTGCCAGCGATAGGCGTACGTTATAAAATTCATGCCTATATGTTTGTTCAGAATCTAAATTATTTCAAAATTATAAAAATCAGCATTGACTAAATCCCCTCTCAATGATTAAATGAAATGGAAATAATTCCAGATATCTGAAATGATATTTATCATTTAATTATTGTTACGGGGTGATTTTTTCACTGTGGAGTTTTCTCTATCCAAATATTATAAATTACATAGTAATGGATTGAATTTTATAGTTAAAAAATAATGGTGATTCTAATTAAATGTATAGAGTTATACAATTGGATGAAAATAAAAAACCAAAATTAAAGTTTTGATTTTTTATTTTAACCTAATTATATAATTTATTGTCATTTTTAGTATTTTTACCAGTGATTAAATTAATTGGTCATAATATATTTTAACACTTTTAATTACACAAAAAAATGCGTTGGACGAAGTCCAACACATTTTTCCACTACGCGGGATAACGCAACCGGCACAGAGCTTTGCTCTGTCGCCGAAAAAATCTTTTTAAGGCATATTTTAATACGATGTATACATTGTATTAAAATTCGCCGTCATGCGTTACATTAGACACAATATAATAAAAATTGAAAAATAAATTTATTGTGTATCCCGTTACATATTTTTTAATCCTTTAGTATTTATCACACTGACCTACGCTACACTACATAAAATGGAATTATCCATCCAGTACAAAATGATTGGCAGAGAAATTGACAATGAAATAAAAAGAAAAAAACGTCTCGAAACTACTGTCAGAAAAATTGAACGTTTCAGAAAACAAATTGAAATGTTCGAGTCATTTTTAGTGTTACCCTTATGTGATGAAATATTGGTTAATAAAATTGAACAATTAAAAAAGTATTTACAATTCCAAGAAAATAAAAGAACAGCTTATATTAAGCGAAAGGAAAAGCAAAATACGCATCAAAATGTAGTTTTATTCAACCATGCGAAGAATAAACCACAAAAATATTCAAGTTATTTAAAAAGAATAATGGAGAAAAAATCAAAAAATCCATACAGAAGGGGATTCGTAACATTTTTTAAGATGTGGATCAAAAAAGTGATTAACAGACAACAATATAGGAGTTTAAAAAAGAATAAAAGAATTAGAGGTTCTGTCAAAATGAGCAAAATAGGTCCAAAATCTTATGACGAAATGACCGGATTAGATGGTAATGATAATGATGAAGAATTGTACATACTTCATAAGGTCAGTAGAAGACACGCTCATCGAACTTCTATTGATGGCATGATACAACTATTAGATTGTTTGTTCAAAGGCATTTTACCTTATGAATATGATGGAAAAAACGTATTAATTACCTGTATTGGATTCAATGAAAAGAGAGACAATAGAGGAAAAATTATTTCAAAAAGTAACAAAAAATGCAGTGCAAAAATAAATATTTTGGATATTATCACCCGTTTGCAGCACATATCTTCTAAAAATAGTGAAATTGATATGAAAACAATACAAGCAAGATACAAAATTTTTATCAATCGTCTTAAAAGAGAAAGATATATGAAAATAAATAATTACGTTGATTGTATTTTTTGTATTTACAATGATGATTTTTACATGGAAGGCATTGGTAGAAATTTGGCATTGAACAGCTTCAAATCGGATAAGAGATTTGAAAAAATGTCATTTGGAAAAGTTTGTAAATGTTTAACATGTGAAAAAAGATGGTGTACCGATTGTAAAGTTGAATTCCCGCCGTTATCATCTGATAATTCATTTTCTCATAATGGTTTATCATGTGAAGATTTTATAAATCTGAAAGATAAATCAGATGATGATAAATCTTTATTTGTTGTGACAAATATGAAAAAATGTCCAAAATGTGCGAGCCCTTCAGATAAAATTTATGGATGCAACAAAATGACGTGTGGAAAATGTGGTTGCTATTGGTGTTATAGTTGTGGATCTGATATATCGTCTGAAGGATACCAGCATTTTAGACAGGACGCAAATGACAACACAAAATGTGCATTGGAAGCAGATGCTTGGTGAAATTTAATTATTATGTTTCACCAAGCAAAACACATCTAATGCATACTAATCACTTAAAAAAATGAAAAAATAATTATAAATATACATGGTCGTCATTAATTCCATATAAAAATATTATTATATTAATATAATAGTAGAATAAATTGCACAATGTATTTCAATCCAAAAAAATCCATAAATTCAATAAAATCTATAAAGTCCATAAAAATAATGAAACCGCGAAAAATTAACAAGAAAAATTTTTCAAAAAATAATCCAAATCATACATTTAAGTTAAATAAGTCAAATAGATCCAGTAGTTTTGGAAATCCATATTTTATTCAACAAAATATATCGGTCCCGATACCAATAGATTTTATCGTTTCATCTCATTCTATAAATTCAACAAATTCGTCAGATTCGACAAATTTAACAGATTCATCAAGTAGTTCAAATAATTCATCCAGTTTATCTGGAGTATTTGGTGAAACACCATGTGGTAATTTATGCGGTGATAACAAATGTTACGATCATAGATACTATTATTACCAATGTAGACCATACAGAGAAATTAAACAAGAAAAAATGCATAGACGGTGGCACTAATTTAGATAGTTACAATTTAAATAATCCAAATAATCCAAATAATTTAAATAATTCAAATAATCCAAATAATCCAAATAATCCAAATAATTTAAATAATCCAAATAATTTAAATAATCCAAATAATTCAAATAATCAAAATAATTATAAACCAGACAAAACAAATAATTGCAACAGTTGCAACAATTTATTGTTACCAAAAAATATAACAATAATAGTAAATAATGATTTCCACATAGAATTAGTTTTATTTGAACTTATGAAAATAAAGTCGTCGCTTAGAAATAATATGTCACTATCATCAAATCATGTTAATAAAATTTTATCGTATTGTAATTTTACTACATCATTAAAAACAATAAAAGATTTTAAAAAAAATTTTAAATTTTTATCAAATCAATCTAAAAAAATTGCATTTGACCCAAATGCAGGAGGAAATTCGATGTGGTCTGAAATTTATTCTTTTGAAGTTATGAAAAGAATTTTTGGTGCAGAATTAATAAAATCTGAAATGGAAATTGAATATTACCCTTATTGTTCAAAAAAAACAGATTACGTATGTCAAATTGAAAATGAAATTTATGGAGTTTCAGTCACAAGAGCGATGAAATATACACATGATCGTGCACCAAAACAACAAACTAAACGAATATTAAAGAAAAAAGCTCAAAAACAGATTGATCATACACTCCATGCGTCGTACGATTATACAATAGAAGATGCGTATAATTTATTATATAAAAAACTTATTGGCATTCAACAATCTACACAAAATGTGATTCTTCAAAAAAAATGGATAAGACAAATATTACATGTATGGACAGAAAATGAAATTATTAGTGATATGATTATAAATGAGTTTCAAAATATATCGTCCGAAATAAAAACAAATACAATATTAATAGTAACTGAGACGAATGAAAATGGAAATTTTATATTTAGATCTAATATCTCAAAACCAAATCTAATAATCTAATAGTTTAACAAATTAATTAATTTAATTAATTTATTAAACTTATATTAAACATAAAAATCATAATTCTTGTCGTATTTATTACACATTCTTAGAATATATTCAAATTTTTCAGAACTATCTGCTAAAATTATATTAGCATATTTAGTTTCTAAATCATATGACGTATTAAAATATACATACACGCCATTATTTAATAAATAATATATTTCGATGATTGGCAAATGATCTTCATTATAATCTTCATTTTCTTCATCTAAAAATGATAGTGAGCAATAAAATATTTTTTTTACATTATTATATTTTGCATTTAAATATTCTGACGGTTGAATTTTTTGAGGATTATTTATAATCTGCATATAATATTCATATCTTCCATACAAATCAATATCATCCGGGACATCATATGGACCTGGATATTCTTGTTTTAAGAATGTTCGCTTAAGCGTGTTTTGGATATAATTCCATTTTTCTTCGCACAAATCAATCGAAGACATTTTTCAGATTTTTACTGAAACGGAAATGTTTTTGCTCAAAATTCTATTTGGGGCAAATTAAATTAGTATAATCAGATAATTAGATCCATCATATAATTTAATTTTCAATTTTTTTAATTTTTTTAATTTTTTCGACAATGCATTAAATTTAATAAATTTATTAAATTGTAATTTTGCTGATCACATTATTAAAATCATATTTTGTTACAGATATATTTGAATCAGTAACAATTACTGATACATTATTCATTAATTCGTCTAACAAATTTAAAACCTTATCGGTCGTATTATCAGAATCGGATTTGACAGAATTGGATTGGACAAAATTTAATTTAATTTTTAAATAAATCTTATAAAATACATCATATATATCTTTTATCTTTTTGTGATTTAGTTTATTTATAATATTTTTTCCTTCAATTATTTTTATTTTTGTTCTAGCTGAAATTTGTTCATTCATATTTATATTAGGTACATTTACATCGGATAATAATGTTAATGATATCTGTCCTCTAATATTATTTCTCCAATAATTTGAATCCTGCAATAATTCTTTAGTTATATCATTATAATATTCTGTATTTTCCAAAGATTTTCCACATCTGACAATATACTTACAGGCCATATCAAAAAATCCAATGATACTTCCATTTTCTTTGTATAAAAGATACCACTCCTCGATAAATGCAAAATTGTCTAAATATGACAAATAATAATCAAAAATATCTTCCATCTTTTTATTAAGAACAATAATTTTATAAGTAGTATCACTTATATACGATTCATTTGACGATGCTGACATTATGTAATATAATCCTCTAATTATTAATAACAATTCATTATTATTTATTTTAATTTTATTAATATATTGAAACATATCATAAAACAATCTACTGGATTTTATTAGTTTTGTCATCTTGTTATGGTCATTATCACTCACTTTAAGATCTTCTATGAATTTATCTAAAATTTTGAAACAAATGTACCTATCTATTTTTTCATATGTTTTATTTTTAAAATTATACAATCTTTTAAAATTACCATCATCCACAAATAATTGTTTAATATTATTGTTCGTTATAGTTTTGAAACATTCACTTTTTATAAATGTGTTACATATATAAAAATTAGTATCGAACGTTACATCCGGATAATTACCAAAAATTTTATTAAATTCATTGTAAAAAATAATCATTAGGTCCAATACTTTTGAAGGTTCATTAAAAGATATATATGTAAAATCCAAATCACTCGTAGGATTTGTTGATCCTAATTCAACATAACATTCGTCATAAATTTTTGTATTAATTTTTGTTCCACCTTCATGTAATAAATATTGTACTGTCATTTTTCTTAATCCACCGATACCTTTCATAACATCAACACTAATTAAATTATTCTCAAAATTTTTTTTTAATTTTTTCCAAACAATATCACTTGTATCATTATCATCATATTTGAACTGTATCCTACCATTATCACATACTAAAATATTTTGCTTTAATAAATTATTGTACTGAATCAGTATATCCTTTTTAAGTACATAGTTATATTTCTCTATAATTTTAAATAACGGTTGACATATGTTATTTCCACCGATAATACTTAAATATTTATATTTATACTTGGCATATTTATCACGATAATTTTTCATGTCAAATTATCAATTATAATTATAATTGATAATTTGACATGAAAAATTATCAATTATAATTATAATTGATAATTATAATTTAATTCAAAAAATTGAATTTCTTAATTATTGGCAAATAGATTAACAACAATAAGTATAATAATAATTACAATAAATAAAAATAAATATAAAAATGTCACAAAAAGATATTTTCTCATTCAATCCAATTGAACATCATGAAAAAACGAGCGATAAATGCTTGCAATGGAAATCTGTAGAGTGTGTATTTAAGGAAAAAAAATATCAAGATAAAAATAAAAATTTCGACAAGGAAAATTGTATTAAATATGCAGCTGAATTTTGCGATACTTATGCAAAATTAAGTACAATAACAAGGATTCACAAAACAACAGGTTTAATAAATTCAAATAATGATAATAATGATTTTTTTTAATTTTATTCATACTTTTTTATTGTTTAAATTGTTTAAATTGTTCAGATAATTAAATAATATTTAATCATTTGAATCATTTGAATCATTTAAAATGTAAAATCGATTTTAATACCAATAATGTCATTATCCTTGTCTTTTTTTGTATAAACATTATATATTCCATCACCATCACCACTCGTACTTACTACTCCAAATGGAATCGTACCATATCTTTTTTCCGATGAAGTTTTTTTACAACACATATCGTACCATCTTTTTTCTTCATAACTGTTGTCTGAATTTGATTCAGAACCATCTGATTTATCAGATAAATTAGAATCGCTAATATATTCTAAATCTTCGTATACATCAGCTTCATTTTTAAAATGCTGAACATCAAAAATACCTGCTTGTCCTGAATCAACGCATATTGTTCCATATAACTTATTAATTGCTTTGTATTTTTTATCCATATTAGTAAAATTAGAATGAAACGCATATAATATATAAACACGATCGTCATTATTGTATTTAACATAAGAATACCATGTACCTTTTTTAACTGATTTTATAAGTAAATTTGGTCTAAAATCATTACTGCTGTGACCATCATTTGATATAGTGTCATTAATAAAACTTGTATCGTAACATGGATCAGATACGATAACACTGTCTGACTCTATGACAAATGAATTTGACATTTTCAATTTTATGTATATATATTTATAAATTAAACAAATAGCATTATTATTTCAATTTTTCTCAATTAAGTTATTGTAGAAAAATTGAAATAATAATATGTTGATAATTGATTTATTTATTAATATGTCAATATATTAATTAATTGATATATTAACATATTAATAAATAAATGGATCCTAATTTTACAGGAGATTTTATCACGCAAAATACAATAATTTCATCAATGCGTAGCTATTTTGGTACGAAAAATATAATATTTGATATGTTCATATCATTTGCAATAATATGGCTATTTTCAATTGTAAAAAAAATTAAATTCAACGATTTTTATGATAAAATAAAAAATAAATTGTTTCCTGAATATTTAATTGAGATTAATATTGTTCGTACTTCTGATAGAAATAACTTTGATATCAACAATGAAAATAAAATTTTGTTTGATGAAATAAATAAATATATAAACAAAAATATTGTACAAAAATTCAAACAAAAATTGGAAATTATTACGAATAAAAATGTTGAAACTGACGATGATAATTATTGCGATGCACATATTTTTAATTATTATCCGATTAATGCTGTAAAATTAAATTATCCATTTGATGATATTATAATAAACCAAACTGTAGAAATAAATAATGGTGACAAATCTGTTAGAACAGAATATATGATGCAAATTAAAAGTACAAAATCAATTAAAAATTTAGAAAATTTTATTAATGAAATGTATAACAATTATTCAAGAGAGAATAATAAAAACGCTAGCATTAAAAATATTTATTCACATTATTGCGAATCTAACAGAGATACTGTTTATCATTCTAAATTTAAATTCAGATCAAATAAATCAATTAATGATATTTTTTTCCCGGAGAAAAATCGATTGGTAAAATGTATTGATAAATTTATGGAAGGTGGATTAAAAGTATCAAAATTTACATTATTATTACACGGACCACCCGGTACTGGTAAAACATCATTAATCAAAGCATTAATAAATTATACAGGTAGATCAGTAAAATATATTAAATTAAGTAATATAAATTCATTTCGCCAAATCATTGATGTATTTTTAAGTGAACGATTTTATGCTGATCCTGGATGTGGATCATATAATTTGCCATTAAATAAAACAATAATAATAATGGAAGATGTCGATGCAGAAAATAAAATAGTTCACAAAAGAAATCCAGATGATAATAATCATTCATTAAATGCTACCGAAATAAATTCAGAACCCAAAATCAATAAAATTGTAGAATCAAAAATAAGTAAAATTATGGATAGTTCATCTATTATGAATCCAATAACATTATCTGATATATTACAGATGATGGACGGTCTTTTTGAAGCTACAGGTGTTATTATTATTATGACAACAAATCACATTGAAAAATTGGATCCAGCTTTCATAAGACCTGGGCGCATAACAATGAAACTACATCTAAGAGAACTCCTTCAAAAGTGTGCATTTGATATGATACATCATTATTACCCAAATGAAACGTATCATTACATTAAAACACATTTTGAATGTATAACTGATTATGTATTAACACCTGCTGAATTGGAAAATATGTGTATCGAATCCAATACTATAAATGAACTACATAAATTAGTAATAAATCATTTACGTGATCGTGAATTAAATAAAAATAAATTCAATTAGGCAAATTAAATGTAATAAATAAAATAAAAATCTATGGCATATATAAAGTATATACAATAGATTTACAACAAAATTAGATGAATATGACATCGGTTGCATTGTGTTATTTTGTAACTACAACTTCTATAGACATGTTAATATCTGGAATTAAACTTGGAACAACATCAATAGTATCTGTATTAAGCAATTTATCAAAATATGATAGCAATAGTAATATTAAAGAGATACATTTAGAAATTAAAAAAATGGATCTTGAATTTATATTAAATGTTATACATCAACTAATAAATGATCTATCAGATAATGATCTAAATAATACACCCCAGCAAGATATACAACAACAGACACATGGTTTTGCTTTGTCATTGCATGGTTATACAAACACTATAAAAATTGTACTTCACGGAATAAATGATGTTATAACTAAAATAGATAATGAATTACAAATATTTAAAAATGAATGTGATAATTATAATAATAAATATTTCAGTAGTTGGAGATCATTTAATTATGATATTAAACCATTAATTGAGCATCACAAATTATTGCTTAGTAGATATAATATTTTGATATCACTGTTGCAAATAAAAAATTGATAAATTAATATTTTAATATTTTGATAATTTATTAACCATTATGTTATTTTAACTAATATAGATAAACGATACGAAATACATAGTATATTCCTATATAATTATAAATAATGAATTATATTGCACTTCCATTTGAAATTATTAATCATATATTTTATTTCACACCATTTTTAACAAATCATGATAGGAAAGAAGAAACAAAATTAATTATTACACCTGAATTATGTTATTTTATTCTTAAAAATTTTACTATACATATAAATATAGTTAAATCATCAAGGTCAATATGTAATTATATTTTTAATCACATACAACCATTTGATGAAGATAATATGTTTAAAATTTTTATAGCGATGGATGATAATATATTAAAAAATATTTTGGAAAATTGTAAAATATTTACAAATTCTTTTCGTAAAAAAATATTTGATATTAATTTTAATGGTATTGGATACAGCAACACGATTTTAGAAAAAATTTTATTAAATAAACAACAATTAATTGTGTGTATAAATGAAATAAATGAAATAGATGTAGATATCAAATTGTCATTAATAGATTTTATAATTAATAAACAAATAATAATTTCAAATAATGAATTGATTTTTATTTTAATGGATAGTTATATTAATCGTGTCCAATCATTAAAATTTTTGCGGAAGATTTTGACACATGATAATCGTGACGGGCATGAAATAAAAATGATAATGTTATACTTGTTAAGTAATCGTTATTATAACGATAATTGTGTGAGGAAATTTATAATAAAATACAATTTAGAAAAATTTGTAAAATTTGTAATTGATAATGAAGTGTATTACGAAAATTCAACATCTGGGATTATATCCGATTGCATTAATGATATATGTGAAAATAATAAAACTATAATACAAGCCTTATTTATAAATAAACAAATTGTTAATTATTTACCAATACCATTTATAATATTATGTCTAAAGTTGGAAATTGTATTATTACTAGACATAAAACCTAATTTAATTAAATATCTTTATGATAATCATAACAGTATTGATAAACCAAATATTCTGAGATTATTGCCTATTACACATGATCAATATGAAATATTTTTAAATGAATTTGAATGTGAATCAGTTAATGGTTTAATTTTAATTGATAAGTTCAATTCATATATAGTATATAATAAAAACCATTTGAATGAATTTTTCACACAAAAATTAGCAGAATCAATTAACATAATCAAATTAATACATTATAATAAAAAATTAGATGATCCGGAACTATTAAAATGTTATATATATTTAGATATTTTATATATAAACTGCGACAATAATTACAATCTATTTAAACCTATTATAAATAGTAAAAATAGCGATAAAAAAATAATTGAATATATTATGTCTAAATTTAATAAAATTTAATGAATATTTATTAAATTTTATTAAATCTAATTGTAATTCATTATATCTCATTGTAATTTATTATCTATAATGTATTCTCTTGTTTTATACACAACTGATGATTGTGGAAAATCACTATTTATACAACCGACACAACAGGAACATGTAAACATAGATTTTATTTTGCCAAAAAACCAACTATCTTTGTATAATTTACATTTGTAACATTGGCAATAATTACCTAAATATTCAATTGTTGCGTCATCCAATACTTCATCATAAAATAACATATTTATATCATTGCAATTGACTTTACAATTAATGATGTAATAAGTATATTTTAATGGTCCAAATCCTAAATCCTTCTCTACTGGCTCAGTGTATATTTTGTTCTTATCATAAATTTCAACGAATAATTTGTCATTTTTTAATTCTTCAAATTCATTTTCACTTACTTGACCATAAAATTGAGTTTTGCTAAATTCATTCAGTGATTTAATTTGTTTCATTATGTATTAAATTATATAGATATTGTGCAGATGTTATATTAAATATATTTGAAGTATCTTTATATTAATATATTTTATTTTCAGTTTGTCGTATAGTTTTTTATAATTTCACAATGTAATTCGTACTCAAAACGCATTTCATCTGGGTCATCGCTTAAACTAAAATTTTTTGTTAAATTAACATTATATTTATTTCTTAATTCCATTAACAATTTAAAATATTTTTTCTGTTCATTTGCTTTAGGAGAATTTTCTATTGTAATTTGATTTATTTGATTTATTTTATTTTCCATTAATTGATCTATTTTATTATCAATAAAGCTTTATTTTTATATTAACTTTTACAGAAGTAATGCTAAAAATCCAGTATTAATTTGTGATATATCAATGTCTGTAAATCCATCGCGTTGCGTTGCATTTTGTTTATTGTATAAACTTGGCCTTTTATATATCATATAATAGAAACATAATAAAAAAATACCGGATTAAATATTTTGTTCATCTTATTCATTTTATTTGATATTATAATATGACATTTTTTCAAACTTGTACGAATAAGAAAAATTGAAAAAAAATATTTATGATGAATTTAAATATTTATATTGTAATAACAATATGTTATTTTGTAGCACAGGAGTTCTGTGCCGTTCACATTATTCACATTATTCACATTATTCACATTATTCACATTATTCACATTATTCACATTATTCACATTATTCACATTATTCACATTATTCAATTTACAAAATAAAAAGTGAATTAATATTTTTACCAAAACAAATAATGTCAAATACATCAAATACATCAAATACACCAGACGATGCTTTAAAAGAATACGAACGTTTAAAACCAGTACGTGAACAATTGGAACGTCAAAAACAACTCAAACAAATAAATGAATTAGCTGCAATAGATTTAGATATTAAAAAAAAAAGAGAATTAGAAAAAAATGAATTAAAAAAGAAAACAGAAATGAGACAACAGCTTTTGATTAAAGAAAATCCAGCCGGTAAATTATTTGAGTCAACTATTTCACAAATTGAAAAGGATGACACTGTTCAAACAAAAATATTAGAACATATAACAAATACTGGTTCAACTAATATTACTGTTATACAATCATGTTATCGCGGTGGTTACGAGATAAATTCCGAAGTTGGTGTTACGATACCAAAAACTCAATTTGACATAGATGAGATAGTCAATCAATTTGATCAAAACAAACACAAGTGGAATAAAAAAATAACTGAAGGTAAATTTAAGGATTGGACCTTATATGCTTCTGTAAAATGGAGTTTAACTGGGGTATTTATATTTATAGTACCATATAGACAATTATCAATACAATTATATAAGCCATGGTCTTGGTTTTCATTCAAAAAGGTAAATCCGGATAAATCTAAATTATGATGTCAATAATTCTATTTAACTCTAAATAGCATTATTGGCAATTAATATTTTTAACAAATCATTTTTACCAATTACAAAATTTTTTATGATATTCCATTTATGATTTTCTATCCATTCTAAATGATAATCAATTATATACGTATCAATCGGTTTAAATTTT
>Ga0315900_10005569_pt1 | contig 17261 bp, 14 predicted proteins | sample LakEriMetagenome_FD_203521 | JGI IMG/M metagenome (GOLD analysis project Ga0315900, IMG submission 203521) | Freshwater fungal communities from buoy surface, Lake Erie, Ohio, United States - Buoy 12 MA114 | ecosystem: Environmental > Aquatic > Freshwater > Lake > Lake biofilm | place: USA: Lake... | reverse complement strand
CGCCATGCCTTTTGAGCCTTATATCAGCCTTCGCGTTGTTGGACTTCTGGCCTTGGTCGGTGTTGCGTTCGGCGACGATCTTGCCTGTTTGAGCGGTGAGGGAAAGAGATTGATTCGCTGGACGCGGGGCACGAAAGAGCAGGCTGGAAAATGAGTGCCTCTTTCATCGTCGAGCCTCTCAATCCGGCCAAACACCGCCGTGAGGAGTTTGATTGCGGGGTGGCGGCGCTCAATGATTTCCTGCAACTTCGAGCCCGCAAGGAAATGGAAGCCGGGACATCGGCATGTTTTGTGATCGTGCCGGAAGATAATCCCGGCGTTGTTGCGGGCTACTACACATTGTCAGCGGCGACGGTTCAACGAACGGCAATGCCGGAGTCGGTCACAAAGAAGCTTTCCCGCTACCATGAGTTTCCGGCAACATTGCTGGGCAGGTTGGCGCGTGATCTGAGATTCAAAGGCCAGCAGATCGGTGAACGATTGATGGCGAGTGTTCTGCATCGTGCCGTGAGGGCTTCTGAGGAAGTCGCCTCGTGGGCGATTGTGACGGATCCCAAAGATGAAAAGGCGAGAGAATTTTATGCCAGCTTCGGTTTCCAAACGCTGACCGAGTACCGTCAGTTCATCACCATGAAGTCGGCGGCGCAGTGGATCAACGCTCGGTGACGCTTTTGCGATGCAAATCCAACGCTGTTCGCATGCGTTTGGCGGGCTCTTTGATCGGAGATAAAAGTGCTTCCACAAAACGACGCGACTCGGCTTGATTCAGCTTCACCGTGTCGTGCCGACGAACGACCTCTTCGGCTGCCGCCCTCACATGAGAAATCACAAACACGGCAACCGAACAACCCTCGAGGCTGGCAGCACGCTCCAGCAAAGCCTTGTCATCCGAGGTCACTCGGGCAACAAGACGATTGGAGCGGCGGGTGGTGGCGGCGGCAGGCATGATTTTGTGTGCCAAAGTGTGCCACACGATACATGGGCCGCAAGGATGGATTTAAGCCCTCAAACCCCCGCCAAGATGCCGTTGAGCGTCGCGCTCGGGCGCAGCGCGGCATCGGCTTTGGCGTTGTCGGGCTTGTAGTAGCCGCCGACGTCGGCTTTCTGGCCTTGGACGGCGAGGAGCTCGGCGACGATCTTCGCCTCGTTGGCGCTGAGAGCTTCGGCGATGGGCTTGAAGATCTTGGCGAGGTCGGCGTCCGCAGTCTGGGCGGCAAGCTCCTGGGCCCAGTAGAGGCAGAGGTAGAAGTGGCTGCCGCGGTTGTCGATGGTGCCGAGCTTGCGGCCGGGGCTGCGGTCGTTTTCGAGGAACTTGCCGTTCGCGGCGTCGAGGGTGTCGGCGAGAACCTTGGCCTTGGCGCTCTTGAAGGTGTCGGCCAGGTGCTCGAAGGAAGCGGCGAGGGCGAAGAATTCGCCGAGGCTGTCCCAGCGCAGGTAGTTTTCCTCCAGGAACTGCTGCACGTGCTTGGGCGCGGAACCGCCGGCGCCGGTTTCAAAGAGGCCGCCGCCGTTCATGAGCGGGACGATGGAGAGCATCTTGGCGCTCGTGCCGACTTCGAGGATGGGGAAGAGGTCGGTGTTGTAGTCGCGCAGGACGTTGCCAGTGACGCTGATGGTGTCGAGACCCTGGACGATGCGCTCGAGGCTGAAGGTGCAGGCCTCGGCGGGCGGCAGGATGCGGATGTCGAGCCCGGTGGTGTCGTGATCTTTGAGATACTTCTCCACCTTGGCGATGATCTGGGCGTCGTGAGCGCGGTTTTTGTCGAGCCAGAACACGGCGGGGGTCTGGGAGGCGCGGGCGCGGTTGACGGCGAGCTTCACCCAGTCCTGGACGGGGGCGTCCTTGGTCTGGCAGGCGCGCCAGATGTCGCCTTCTTCCACGGCGTGCTCAAACAGCACGTTGCCGGCGGTGTCGGTGACGCGGATGACGCCGTCGGCGGGGGCTTCGAAGGTCTTGTTGTGGCTGCCGTATTCTTCGGCGGCCTGGGCCATGAGGCCGACATTGGGGACGCTGCCCATGGTCTTCGGATCGAGGGCGCCGTTCTTTTTGCAGAAGTCGATGACGGCCTGGTAGACGCCGGCGTAGCAGCTGTCGGGGATGATGGCGAGCGTGTCCTGCTCCTTGCCCTGGGCGTCCCACATCTTGCCGCCGCCGCGGATCATGGCGGGCATGGAGGCGTCGACGATGACGTCGCTGGGCACGTGGAGGTTGGTGATGCCCTTGTCGCTGTTCACCATGGCCAGGGCGGGACCGCTGGCGTAGGCGGCCTGGATGTCGGCCTCGATCTCCGTCTTCTTGTCAGCGGGCAGCTTGTCGAGCTTGGCGATGAGGTCGCCGAAGCCGTTGTTAAAATTGACGCCGATCTCGGCGAGCGTGGCGCCGTGCTTGGCGACGAGGTCCTTGAAGAACACGCGCACCGCGTGGCCGAAGATGATGGGGTCGCTGACCTTCATCATGGTGGCCTTCATGTGCAGGGAGAACAGCACGCCGTCGGCCTTGGCCTGGGCGATTTGTTTCTCGAAGAAGGCGACGAGGGCCTTCTTGCTCATCTTGGTGCCGTCGATGATTTCACCGGCCTTGAGGACCAGCTTGGGCAGGAGGGCCTTGGTGCTGCCGTCCTTGCCGACGAACTCGATTTTCACCTCGGTGGCGGCGGCGACGCAGGTGGATTTCTCGTTCGAGAAGAAGTCGTCCCGGCCCATGGTGCCGACGCTGGTTTTCGAGCTGGCGGACCAGGCGCCCATCTTGTGCGGGTGCTTCTTGGCGTAATCCTTGACGGCCTTCGGCGCGCGGCGGTCGCTGTTGCCCTCACGCAGCACGGGGTTGACGGCGCTGCCCATGACCTTCGCATACTTGGCCTTGATCTCTTTTTCCTCGTCGGTCTGCGGGTTCTCAGGGAAGTCGGGCAGCGCGTGGCCCTGGGCCTGGAGCTCGGCGATGGCAGCCTTGAGCTGGGGCACGGAGGCTGAGATGTTCGGCAGCTTGATGATGTTTGTGGTGGGCTCCAGGCAGAGCTTGCCGAGGTAGCTGAGGTCATCCTCCTGCTGGCCGAACTGCGCCAGGATGCGGCCCGCCAGGGAGATGTCGCGCGTTTCGACCTCGATGCCCGCCGCCTTGGTGAAGGCCTTCACGATGGGCAGCAGGGAGTAGGTGGCGAGGAGCGGGGCTTCGTCGGTGAGGGTGTAGATGATCTTGGCGGACATGGGGCGGAGGGGGCGGTTTTGAGGAGCCTGAGAGGTAAAAAGGCGGGGGAGCGGGTCAAGGTGCTTCGCGTGGTCACACAAGGGGCGCGCGTTCAAAGGTCGTGCGAGTCCAGGAGGCAGAGTCCAGAGTCCCAAGGAGGGAAAGCAGGAAGAAAAAAGCGTGCCGACTTCAGGGCACGAGCTGTGGCAGGGCCCAAAAGCCTCGGAAACGGGAAAGAGCGACGAAGCAGGGGCGGCTTCCGTCCAGCAGGAGACCCATCTCCGAATGGTATGTCCGGCTGAAAATGGATGAATGGTCCGCTGCAGGGATGCGCCCTGCTTCTACCCACGCATGGCCTCGCGGAGCTGACTGTAAAGGCTGTCGAGGTAGGCGCGCATCTGCATGGAACGGCCTGCCCATTCAACCTTCAGCCGTTGTTTCTTCACATCGGCTTTGCTGGCCTCGTTTTCACGCAGGGCGGCGCGCTGGGATTCCTCGCGTGAAAACTGCGGCCAGCTCATCTGATGATTGCGTCGGGCGTCGAGGGCCTGGGTGCTGGTCTTCTTCGCGGCATCGGCCTGGGCGGCCGCATAACCGGCGTTCACACGGGCCAGCTCGCGCTGGTCGAGGGCGGCGAGGAGCTTGTCGCAGTAGTCGGAGGCGAGCTTGTAGGCCTCGGGGCTGGCCTTGGCGGCCTCATCGAGAAGGTCCTCCCGCAGGAAGGTGAGGTTCTGGCGGATGTCGGCGGGGATGGCTTCGTCAAGGGGCGTGAGGGCCCATTCGACGGCGTTGGGGCCCTGGTCCTTGATGACCTCGATGCGCGGCTGGCTGGGGTCGGTCTGGACCATGGCCGGGGAGGCGGCGGGAAGCAAAGCCCGACCCGGCTGGGCAGAAACAGGCTTGAGCCTGATGTTCCGCCAGCGCATTTCGGCTCCTGGTGGATTTGTGGCATGAACCTGGAGTGCGATGACGCCTTTTCGTGTCATGCCATCCTGGATGGAGGCTGCGGGCACACCGTTGAGAAAGGTCTTGATGGAGTCGCCGATGCATTCAATGCGGGCCTGGTTCCAGCCACCCTGGACATAGGCCTTTTGTGCGGCGGGATTGCTTCCCAGGTCGTCCAAAAACTCACCCCTTCGGCCCTCATCATAGACTGCCGCGTTGTTTCTGGCTCCACGGCTGTCGATTTCAAACTGGTAGCCGTAAACCCGGTCCTTTGGACGAATGATGGTCCTGCCCCTGGCGACATAGCGGGTCTCCGTGTCATGAAACTGGCTTCGAAACTGCACGCCTGAGTTCACATTGGCGTCGGCCATGTACTCAAATGTAAGGATGAAATCATCAAACTCGGCGTTCGTGGTGAGAAAGGTGTGCATCCCCTTTACCTGCCTTTTGTTTTTGCCAACGATGCAGCCATCCCGGACCAGGAAGCCGGCATCGCCGGTGCGCACGGTCCAGCCGCTGAGGTCACGGCCGTTGAAAAGGCTGATCTCCTGGGCAGTTGAGGTGAGACAAAGGGACAAGGCTGCCAGGAGGGTGGTCAGGAGATTCTTCATCAGGGAATGGGTTTCAGGAATGCTTTCGGAACTGAGTGAGGAGAGTTGCAAAAAAGATGGTCTCTTATCGCAGCGCCTCGCGCAGCTGGCGGTAGGTGACGTCCAGGGCAGTGCGCATCTGTTCGGCACGGGCGGCCCATTCCACCTTGAGGCGCTGCTTCTTCACGTCGGCCTTGGCGGATTCGTTTTCGCGCAGGGCGGCGCGCTGGGATTCCTCGCGTGAAAACTGGGGCCAGCTCATCTGATGATTGCGGCGGGCGTCGAGGGCTTGGGTGCTGGTCTTTTTGGCGGCATCGGCCTGGGCGGCGGCATAACCCGCATTGACGCGTGCGAGCTCTCGCTGCCCCAGAGCGGCGAGGAGCTTGTCGCAGTAGTCGGAGGCGAGCTTGTAGGCCTCGGGGCTGGATTTGGCGGCCTTGGCGGCCTCATCGAGGAGATCCTCCCGCAGGAAGGTGAGGTTCTGGCGGATGTCGGCGGGGATGGCTTCTTCGAGGGGAGCGAGGGTCCATTCGGCGGCGTTCGGTCCTTGATCTTTGATGACTTCGATGCGGGGCTGGTTTGCGGCAGATTGGATGGTATGAATTGAAGCGGGAGGGGGTGTTTCTTGGGGGGCGGCTTGAGGCGTGGAACTGCCGGATCGTTTCAATGTGAAGCTTCCCAGCTCTTTTGATGTGCCGGGTGCTTTGTAAACGAAATGAATACGGTCACCATCAAGGGTTCCAAAGTTGTCGTCGCCAGCTTTGCCCTTTCTTACTGCCACATCCTTGGCATACCAGTAGATCAGCCTGCCTTTGACTTTCCCTTTGATGTCACGGAGTCCATATTTACCGAGGTCAAAGCTGGCGGTGAATGTTTCTCCTTGTCGCTCATGGACGGTGAGTCTTAGCCCGCCTTGGTCGTTTGCCCAGACGGAGCCTGGCGCAAATGAATCGGCCATGGTGTCAGCCGCAGCAAAGGCCGCATGGAAGGCAATGATGGTGGCCAAGCCTGTTATGAGTTGGCGAGTTGGTGAGTGCATACGGGGGATCGGGATTGGGCTTGCCGGAGAGGCCTGCCGTAGATTTTGGATGAAGCGTAAAATTCAATTCTCACCTCATGGCCTCGCGGAGCTGGCGGTAGAGGTCGTCAAGGTAGGTGCGGTCCTGCAAGGACCGGTTGGTCCACTCCATCTTCAGGCGCTGCTTCTTCACATCGGCCTTGCTGGCTTCGCTTTCGCGCAGGGCGCTGCGCTGGGATTCCTCGCGGGAGAACTGCGGCCAGCTCATCTGGTGGTTGCGGCCTGCGTCGAGGGCTTGATTGGACGTGCGCTTGCTGGCATCGGTCTGAGGGGATTGATAACCGGCCTGTGACCTTGCAATGTCGCGCTGACTGAGGGCGGCGAGCAGGGCTTTCATGGTCTGAAAGAGGTTTTGTAAGATGCGGCGGGGAGTTGCAGGCAAGGAAGTTTTTACTACAACGCTGAGGTGAGGAAACCGCAGGGATGAACTCTTAACGGATGGGCCGTGGCTTGTCCAATCTCCCGCAGTTGAAGGAGGCGCTGGTGTGGGTTCACTGCCGCAGCGCCGCCCGGAACGCACGATAACGGGTGTCGAGGGTGGTGCGCAGGCGGGCTGACCTGGCCGCCCAGCCGACTTTTTGCGCCTCGCCGGAGAGGTTTTCCCGGGCCTGGTTCTGCGAGGTGAGGGCGCCGCGCTGGGACTGTTCGCGTTCGTACTGGGGCCAGCTCATGAGGTAGTTCCGCCGGGCGTCGAGGGCCTGGCTGCCCGTGGGTGTGGCGGCGGCGGTCTGGGCGGCGCGGTAGCCGGCGGTGACTCGCGCCTGCTCGCGTTCGTTGAGGGCGCTCAGGAGGTCCTCGCAGAGGTAGTAGGCGGCGCGGTAGGCATCCAGGCTGGCGACTGGCTTGGTCTTGCCTTCATCCACGAGGTCCTCACGAATGAAGGTGAGGTTCTGGCGGATGTCGGGCGGCACGGTGCTTTCCAAAGGTGAGAGAGCCCAGGCGACCAGGTTTTGGGATTCTCGGGTGAAGACTTCGAGGACCGGCGGTGGGGAGGCGGGAACCGTGGGTGTCGGGGTGGACTGTGTCACTGCTGGCGGTGGCGAGGGGGCAGGCATTGCTGGAGGGGAGGGGGCTGCGGGCCTCGCCTGGATCGTCGTGGGTTCCTGATTGCGGACGGCTGCCTGGAGTTCCGTTCGTAAAGCCGGTGTGATTGCCGGCGTGCTGGGCTTGCCGACGCCCGAGGTGGCGGGAGCGGGCGAAGGTTTTTCCACGGATTCCGCGGATGCTGGCGCGACTTCGGGTCCAGGGTTGGCCGGGGCGGTGGTGGATGCCGGTTTCTTCCCCGCTTGCTGCTCCTGCCGTAGGAGCCAGAATCCAGCGCCTAGGAAGGCCAGCACCAGCACGGCGGCGGCGACCCAACCAAAAGTGTCGAGCAGGGACCGGCGGGGCGCGGGCTTGCGGGCGGCAGCTGCTGCGGATGAGGGCCGTGCCGGATGAGGAGGGCGGGTGGTGCGGATGCGCTGCACCTCGTCGCGGAGTTCGCTGACGTTTTGATAGCGCTGCTCGGGGGCCTGGCGCATGGCCTTGATGACCACCTGGTCCAGCCGGGCGTCGACATGAGCGCGGACGGAGGGCAGGTCAAAGGCCCCCATGGGAGGTGAGCCGGTGAGCATTTCATACAGCATGACACCGAGCGCATAGATGTCCGCCCGGTGGTCGATTTTTCCGGCGAGCTGCTCCGGGGCCATGTAGCCGGGGGTGCCCATGACCATGCTGGCGGCGGTCATGCCTGGGGCGAGGGTGATGGGCCGAGCCAGGCCGAAGTCGGCGAGCTTGGCGCGGCCTTCCTGGGTGAGAAGGACATTGGCGGGCTTGATGTCGCGGTGAATGACCCCCTGGCTGTGGGCGTATTGCAGGGCTTCGCAGACCTGCAGCGTCAGCTCCAGGGCCTGGGCGGGCTCCAGCCCCGCGCCTTGGATGACCTGCTGAAGATCCGTGCCATCAACGAACTCCATGACGAAGTAGAGGTGGCCGTCTGGAGTGCTGCCGAAGTCATGCACGGTGACGATACCGGGATGCTGAAGCCGGGCGAGGGTCCGGGCTTCACGCTGGAAGCGGCTGACGAAGTCCGGCGAGGCGGCCAGATCCGGGGACAGAAGCTTGATGGCGACAGGTCTGGCGAGGGAAAGCTGGACGCCCTGATAGACGGCACCCATGCCGCCGCGACCGAGGAGTCTCAGGATCTGATAAGCTGGAAGGCGTTCAGCCAGCTCTTCCACGCTTGGGGGCTGCCAGGACGGGACATGGCCGCTGCCTGTCCCCTGGGCCGAGGTTTCCAGGGCACGGGCCAGGAGTTCCTGGGGCGAGGGAGTGTTGGGGGAGGGAGACGACATGGCAGGGACGGGGGCTTGTCTCTGTGCATTCGGAACCGGCATGCGGAAGTTGCGGTTGAAGAATGAAAAAGTAGGCATCCCCGCAACCAACATTATCCAGTTTCCAAACAATAGGCACCCGCAAGCTGCGAGGAAAAGCCTGTAGAGGCTGTTTTGAAAAGGAGGTTAACGCATGGATCCTGTCCAACGGCACCCGTAGGCAACGCACACCAGGGCCGATTGCATCATCAAGCTCTTTAGAGCGAGCCGGTCAGCTCGCGCAGCTCCTCCTTGACCTGCTCCGGCGTTGGATTGTCGAGGGTGGCCGCCACCTGGGCCATGATCTCCTGCCGCCAGCGTTCACGCAGCCGGCGGATGTGGGATTTCAAGGTGTTCAGGTTCACGCCGAGCTGGTCGGCGGTGGCCTGGTAGTTGGGTTCGCTGCTCTGGCTGAAGCCGAGGTAGGGCTGCAGGGCGTTGAACAGGGCTGCCTTGCCCTCCTCCAGCCAGGCTGCCTGGACGGATTTCATGGCCTGGTCGATGATCTGAAGCGCCCATTGCCGCTGATACAGCCGGTCCGGCGTGACCATGTCGCGGGGCTCCGCAAGATACTGCTCCTCGGCGCTGAGGGAGTCGAACTCCACCACCCGGCCCGCCCCGCGTTTCTGCGCCATGACACGGTCATGCTCATCCGCCAGATAGCGCTTCAAACAGGTGAGAAGAAAGGTGCGCAGCCGACCTTTTTCTGGGTCGGCTGACGCCAGAAGGCGGGTGCGGATGATGCGCTCAAAAAAGCCCTGGCAGAGATCCTCCGCATCCTCCGGCGACTTGCCGCTGCTGCGGATGAAGGTGTAAATCGGATACCAGCAGTTCCGGCAGAGCTGCCCCAGCGCCTCCTGAGAGCCCGTCGCCTGCTCGTCCACCGCCCGGCGGACCTGGGTCCACTGGGTCTGCATGAAGGAGGCGGGATGCGGACGCATGGGAAGGCTGAGCAACTGCCGGCGGTCGCCGGTGCCTCAGTCGAGCTTGCGCACCAGCACGGAGCTGTTGTGGCCGCCGAAGCCGAAGCTGTTGCTCAGGGAGGCGGTCACCTTGGCCGGACGGGCGGTGTTGGCGACGACATCGACATCCACCTCGGGGTCGAGGTTCTCGACGTTGATGGTCGGCGGCACGATCTGGTCACGGATGGCGAGGATGCTCGCGGCGAGCTCGACACCGCCGGCGGCGCCGAGCAGGTGGCCGGTCATCGACTTGGTGCCGGAGACGAGAAGGCCCTTCTGGGCGTATTCGCCAAAGGTGCGCTTGATGGCGCGCAGCTCGCAGAGGTCGCCCACCGGAGTGGAGGTGGCGTGAGCGTTCACGTAGCTGACCTCGCTGGCGTTCATTTTGGCATGGCGCAGGGCCATGTCCATGCACTTGGCGGCGCCGAGGCCCTCCGGATGCGGGGCGGTGAGGTGGTAGGCGTCGGCAGTCACGCCATAGCCGGCCAGCTCGGCGTAGATGGTGGCGCCGCGCTTTTTGGCGTGCTCGTATTCCTCGAGCACCACGACGCCGGAGCCTTCACCCATGACGAAGCCGTCGCGGCCGACATCCCAGGGGCGGGAGGCGCGTTCGGGCTCGTCGTTGCGCATGGAAAGGGCCTTCATGTTGCCGAAGCCGGACAGGCCGCAGGGGCGGATGGAGGCTTCCGCGCCGCCGCAGATCATCACGTCGGCGTCGCCGAACTTCATGATGCGCCAGGCCTCGCCGATGTTGTTGTTCGAGGTCGCGCAGGCGGTGGTGATGCACATGTTCGGGCCCATGAAGCCGTATTCGGTCGCGATCATGCCGGAGGCGATGTTCGTGATCATCATGGGGATGAGGAAAGGGGAGACGCGACCCGGCCCCTTGTTCAGGAGGATTTCATACTGGGTCTCGATGGTGCTCAGGCCGCCGATGCCGGAGCCGACCATGACGCCGACGCGCCAGGGGTCGAGGCTGTCCGGGTTCAGGCCGGAGTCCTTCACGGCCATCTTGGAGGCGGCCATGGCGAGCTGGAAGAAGCGGTCGGCGCGGCGGGCCTCCTTGTGGTTGTTGAAGAAGGGGGTCGGGTCGAAATCCACCACCTCGCCCGCGATTTTGCAGTCATAGGCGGTCGTGTCCATGCTCTGGATCCGGCGGATGCCGCTCTTGCCGGCGATGAGGTTCTTCCAGAAGTCATCCTTGTTGTTTCCGAGGGGGGAAACGACTCCGATGCCTGTGACGACGATGCGACGCTCGCTCATGATTGAGTGGATTTTTGGGTGGGTTTGGACGGTTGAGAGAACACGCTTTGCCCCCTGCGGCAAGGTGTTTTTCCCCACGCGACCCCGGCTTGAATGTTAGGTCGGCACGGTTTGCCCGCTGCTGGGGGAGCCCTGACGTGGTGGTTGCACCCCGCCGCCAGCCGTCCATCATCCGCGCCCCCTCCGCGTTTTTGCGCCCTCTTTCCCTTCGCCATGCTCTCCGAACTCGACTCCCTCAAATCCGAGGCCCTCGCCGCCCTCGAAACGCTCACCGATGAAGCGGCGCTCGAGGCCTTCCGCATCGACTACCTTGGCAAGAAAGGCAAACTCACCGCCCTCAGCGCCGGGATGCGCGACGTGCCGGTCGAGCAGAAAAAGGACGTGGGCGCCAAACTGAACGAGGTGCGTGACGCCATCACCCAGGGCCTCGCCACCCGCAAGGATGCCCTCCAGTCCGCCAAGGACGCCGCCGCCGTGGCGGGCATCGACCTCACCCTGCCCGGCCGCCCCGGCGCCGGGGTCGGCAGCCTCCACCCCCTCACCCAGATCCGTGATCTCGCCGTGCGCACCCTGCGCCGCATGGGCTTCACCCTCGCCGACGGCCCTGAGGTGGAAACCGAGTGGCACTGCTTTGACGCCCTCAACACCCCCGCCGACCACCCGGCCCGCAATGAGAGCGACACCTTCTACATGCCCGACGGCAAGCTGCTGCGCACCCACACCTCCAGCGTGCAGATCCGCACCCTGGAGACGGTGAAGGACCTGCCCGTGCGCATCATCGCCCCCGGGGCCGCCTATCGCCGTGACGAGATCGACGCCACCCATCTGAGCGTCTTCAACCAGATCGAGGCCCTGTATGTGGACAAGGATGTCTCCCTCGCCGACCTCAAGGGCACGCTGGAGTTCTTCTTCCGCGAGGTTTTCGGCCCCGGCACCGCCGTCCGCTTCCGTCCGCACTTCTTTCCCTTCACCGAGCCCAGCTTTGAGATCGATGTGAAGCTGGAGGCCAAGGGCCGGGAGGCCCGCTGGATCGAGATCGCCGGCTGCGGCATGGTGGACCCCGCCGTCTTCGCCGCCGTCAGCAAGACCCGTGGCGACACCCTCTTCGATCCCGACCAGGTCACCGGCTTCGCCTTCGGCATGGGCCTCGACCGCCTCGCCATGATCCTCCACGGCATCTCCGACATCCGCCATCTGATTGAAAACGATGTCCGGTTCCTTCAGCAGTTTTAAGATGTCGGAGCGGTTGCCATCACAGGATTCACAGGATTGAGATTTGGGCTTATGACCATGCAGGAACTCACCCGAAGCGTGAACTATCTGACCGCTACGAACATCGACGACGGCCTCATCCTGAACTTCGGCGCCCCCAGCCTGCAGTTTAAGCACAAATACCGCCTCTATCGCCCCAGGTCTGTTCAAGACCCCGGTCCTGTGGACCTTCATTGATTCCAAGGAAGCTCTGCAAAAATCCTGTCCATCCTGCCATCCTGTTCATCCTGTAAAAAGTTCCGCCTTTTCCTCCCATGCAAGTCTCCCTCAACTGGCTCCAGACCCATCTCGACCTCAGCGGCTACAGCACCGCCCAGCTTTCCGACCTCCTGACCTTTGCCGGCATCGAGGTGGAGGGCATCGAGGAAAAAGGCGTCGCTTCCGACAAGGTCGTCGTGGCCCAGATCCAGTCCTTTGAGCAGCACCCGAACGCTGACAAGCTCAGCGTCTGCCAGGTCGACGATGGCAGCGGCAGCCTGCGCCAGATTGTCTGCGGCGCGAAGAACTTCAAGGCGGGCGACAAGGTGCCGCTGGCCCTGCCCGGCGCGGCCCTGCCCGGCGGTTTCGAGATCAAGGAAGGCAAGCTGCGCGGTGTCGTCTCCAACGGCATGATGTGCTCCGCGAAGGAGCTCGGCCTCGGCGAGGACACCGGCGGCCTGTGGATCCTCGACAGCACGCTGCCCGTCGGCAAGCCGGTCAACGAGATCGTCGAAAGCGACACGCTCTTTGACCTCGAAATCACGCCCAACCGCTCCGATCTGCTCAGCCACCTCGGCCTGGCCCGTGAGCTGGCGGCCCTCACCGGCCTGCCGTTGAAAGGCGAGCGCGATCACGCCAAAGCCGTCTCGAAAGTCCGTGCCGCAAAGCCGGAAGAAGTCCGCCTCGAAGCCACCGACGGCTGCCCTTACTACACCGCCCGCGTCATCAAGGGCGTGAAAGTCGGCCCCAGCCCCGCCTGGCTGAAGGCACGCCTGGAAAGCATCGGCCTGCGCCCCATCAACAACATCGTCGACATCACCAACTATGTGATGATGGAGATGGGCCAGTCGCTGCACGCCTTCGACCTCGGCAAGCTTCAGGGTGGCATCACTGTCCGTCGCGCGAAGGAGGGCGAGAAGATCCTCGCGCTCGACGGCCAGGAGTACACCCTGCTCACCGAGGACCTCGTCATTGCCGATGACCAGCGCCCGGTCGCCATCGCCGGCGTCATGGGCGGTGAGGAAACCGGCGTCACGGAGTCCTCCACCGACATCCTGCTGGAGGCGGCCTACTTCACCCCTGGCAACATCCGCCGCACGGCCCGCCGTCTTTCCCTGCACAGCGACTCCAGCTACCGCTTTGAGCGCGGCATCGACCCGCAGCAGGTGCATGGCGGCAGCGATCTCGCCGTGAAGCTCATCCTCACCATCGCCGGCGGCACCGCCGAGGACGTCCTGCGCGTGGCCGGCGAGGCTCCGTCGCTTGTGGGCGAGGTGGAGCTCGACGAGGTGCGGGCACATCGTTTGTTAGGCATGCCCGGCCTGTCCGCCGATGAGGCGCATGCCATCCTGGAGAAGCTGGGCCTCACCCGCCTCAGCGCCACCAGGGAGAAGAGCCGCTGGGGCATCCCTGGTTACCGGCTCGACCTGCAGCGCAGCGTCGATCTGGTCGAGGAAGTCGCCCGTGTCATCGGCCTGGACCGTGTGCCGGCGAAGTTCACCGCCGCCTTTGCCCAGGGCGATGCCACGGACAAGGCTTATGACCACGCCATGCAGCTCCGCCAGGCCCTCGTGCACCGCGGCTTTAATGAGGCCCAGACCCTGCGCCTGGTCTCCACCGCGCAAACCCAGGATGCGCTCGGCAATCCGACCGGCGGCGTCGCGGCGCTGAAGAACCCGCTTTCCGAAGACCACACCACCCTGCGTCCCAGCGTCGTGCCCGGCCTGCTTGCCAGCGCTGCCCTGAACGTCCGCCAGGGCGCCGAGCGCCTGCGCCTTTTCGAAATCGGCCGCGTCTTCCTGAAGATGCCCAACGGCATGGTTCGCGAGGAGGAACGCCTTGCCATCCTGCTCAGCGGCCCTGTGGCACCGAGCTCCTGGCACGCCCGTGAACCGAAGGCCGCCGACATCTTCGACCTGCGCGGTCTCGTGGAAAGCCTGCCCGGCGTCACCGCTTTGGAAATCAAGCCTCTCAAGGACAACGGCAGCTTCCTTCTGCACAGCGAGCTGAAGGCCGGCAACCGTGTGCTAGGCTGGATCGCCCAGGTGCATCCGGCCCGCGCCCGTGCCCTGGACGCCCGTGAGCCGGTGTATGTCTGCGAGCTCCTGCTCAGCGCCCTGCGCCAGGGCAGCAGCGGCCCCGCCAAGTTCAGCGACCTGCCGCGCTTCCCCGCGATCACACGCGACGTGGCCTTTGAACTCGCCGCCGACGTGCCGAACGCGAAGGTCAGCACCTTCTTCGCGGGTGTGAAGGAACCTCTGCTCATCAGCAGCGCCCTGTTTGACGTCTTCGCCGATCCGACTGGCGTCAAGCTGCCGCAGGACCGCAAGTCCCTCGCCTGGACCCTGACCTATCGCAGCAGCGAAAAGACCCTCGAAACCGCCGAGGTGGACGCCGCCCACGCCCGCATTCTGGCGGCGCTGGAAAAGGCCCTGCCCGTGGTGGTGAGGCGGTGATGCGACGGCCTGGTTTTACAATTTGCCCCGTGCCTTCCCACCGTCATCGCCCGATGGTGTTGGCGAAGGTGTCGAAGTCGAACAAGACTTCAGCGGCACACTTTGAAAACATGAGCTGGACCTGCCAGCGCAAGGGCTGAGCAGGCTGCTTTGTCACTTGTGTCCCAGGGAGTTCCGCCGCATAGCGCGCCCGGCATGTCTGAGCGCATCCCTGTCATCCTGAATCCCGCCGCACGCAGCACCCAGGCTGCGGCCCGTGAGCAGGCCATCCGGTCCCTGTCGCCTGCGCCGGAGCTGATCCTCACCTCCTATCCTGGCGAGGCCACGGAGATCGCCGAACGGCTGGCGCGTGAAAACCACCCGCTGGTGGTGGCGGCAGGCGGTGACGGCACGATGAACGAGGTGCTCCAGGGCATCTGCCGCGTTAATGAAAAACGCCCGCCCGGCGAAGCCCACACCGCCCTGGGCGTGCTGCCCGTCGGCACCATGAACGTCTTCGCCCTGGAGCTCGGTCTGCCCTCCGCCGACATCCCGGCCTGCTGGCAGCGTCTCAGCAGCGGTCGTCTGCGTCCGATCGATCTCTGGATGGCGAACGAATTTTACTTCGTGCAGCTCGCCGGTGTGGGTCTCGATGCCGAGATCATCCAGGAGACGCCCTGGGAGCGCAAAAAGCGCCTGGGGCCGCTCAGCTATGTCGTTTCCGCCGTTCAGGTGCTGGGCCGTCGGCCGCCCGTGCTGACGGTGAAGATTGCCGGAAGGCCCGACATGCTTGGCAGCGTCGTCCTCATCGGAGCCGGCAGGCATTATGGCGGTCCGGTGAAGATTTTCCCGAAGGCCGACAACCAGGACGGCCTGCTCGATGTGCTCGTCTTCCGCCAGCTCGGCGGCTGGGAGTTTGCCCAGATGATCCGCGCCATCCTGGAGCGCGGCTACGAGACGGCCCTGGACCTCGACTACCTCCAGGTCTCCGAGTTCACCGTGACCGCCGAACCCGCCGCGCCTTACGAGCTCGATGGCGAGCTCATCCAGGCGAGCACGCCCGTGCATTTCAAAAAAGCGCCGTTTGCCCTGCAGGTCGCGGTTTGAAGATTCGGGTTGGTCTGCGAGGAAATCCCTCACCTGGCGTTTTAGGAATTGCCCCTTGTCCAGGGCGCATTGCATCCTCTCCCTCCTCATGAAGTTCCTCGCCTCCGTCCTCCTCACCCTCGCCTTTGCCGCCGCAGGCACCGTCTCCGCGGCCGATGCCGTCAAGCTCACCCGCGTCTATGAAAAGATCGAAACCAAGTGGCCGATCGCCGTGGTCGTTCCGCCGGATGGTTCCGGCCGCGAGTTCCTGGCGCTGCAGCGCGGCCAGGTGCTGATCCTGCCGAAGGACGAGCAGGCCGGTGAGGCCAGGACCTTTCTCGATCTCAGCCCGCGCGGCATGGAGGCCGCCAACGGCAAGTTTGAAGAGGGCCTGAACGGCCTCGCCTTTCATCCGAAGTTTGCGGAGAACCAGTTGTTCTACCTCTGCTACACGCAGCAGAAGCCCAAGCGCCTCGTCATCAGCGAGATGAAGGCCTCCGGCGACAAGGCGGATGAGTCCAGCGAACGCGTGCTGTTGGAGATCCCGCTCATCAACTGGAACCACCACGGCGGCAACATCGTCTTCGGCCCTGACGGCTACCTCTACATCGGCGTCGGCGACACCTCGAAGCGTAACGATGAGAAGCGCATGGCGCAGCTCAACGCGGTGCTCGTCGGCAAGATCCTGCGCATCGACGTCAACGGCCGCGACCATCACAACGCCTATGGCATCCCCGCCGACAACCCCTTCGCCGACGGTGTCGACGCCCTGCCGCAGATCTATGCCTATGGCATTCGCAACCCCTGGGGCATGAGCTTCGACGACAAGGGCCGCCTCTGGGTTGCCGATGTCGGCCAGGACCTCTGGGAGGAGATCAACTGGATCGAAAAGGGCGGCAACTACGGCTGGAGCTTTCGTGAAGGCGCACGCCCGTTCCCGCTGCGCACCGACAAGCCCTCCGAGGACGCCAAGCTGATCGACCCCGTGTTTGAATACCATCACGGCGAAGGCCTGAGCATCACCGGCGGCTTTGTTTACAAGGGTTCCGCGATGCCGGACCTTGCAGGCGCCTACATCTACGGCGACTTCGTGCTCGGCAAGATCTGGGCGCTGCGCATCGACGACAGCGGCAAGAAGCAGCACAACACCCTTCTTTACACCAGCCCGCAGACGCCGGCCAATGACCCGAAGAAGAAGCCTGCCGTTCTGGTGAAGCCCACCGCCTTCTGCGCCAACGCCGCCGGGGAAATCCTGGTGCTCGACTGGAACGGCGCGGTCTACCGCATCACCAAGTAAGCAGGCGCGGCTCAGGCTTTGACCGCGGTCATGAAGCCGCGGTCCGCGACGGTGTCCTGATACGGCCCGGGCTTCAGGCCCAGGCCGTCCATCAGGGAGGCATACTCGGCCGGGCTGTAGCACTTGCCCTGCGTGATGTTCATCAGCAGCGCCGAGTATTCGGCCACGGCCATCGGCCCGGTCTTGTCATCGCGAATGAAGGCGTCGTGAATGATCAGCAGGCCGCCGCTTGGCAGGGTGGCGGCCGCCTTGGTCAAAAGTGCGCGCGCCTCGGCCACGTCCCAGTCATGCAGGACGTTCGACAGCAGCATGATGTCCGCCCGCGGCCAGGTGACGTTGAACATGTCCCCGGCGAAAACCTGCACGCGCTCGCTCAGCCCATGCCTGGCGACCTCCTGGCGCACCAGGGCGTCGACCGGAGGCTGCTCCAGCACCGTGGCGTGAAGCTGCGGATGAGCTGCCACCATCGTCGATGAATAGATGCCCGAGCCGCCGCCGACATCGAGCAGGTGGCTGCGCTGTCCCAGAAGCGGCCCGACGCTGCGCGCGAGATGCTGCCCGAAGAGCATGCCGCGGCAGTTCATCAGCTCGGTGAAGCCG
>Ga0315900_10005568_pt1 | contig 17262 bp, 20 predicted proteins | sample LakEriMetagenome_FD_203521 | JGI IMG/M metagenome (GOLD analysis project Ga0315900, IMG submission 203521) | Freshwater fungal communities from buoy surface, Lake Erie, Ohio, United States - Buoy 12 MA114 | ecosystem: Environmental > Aquatic > Freshwater > Lake > Lake biofilm | place: USA: Lake... | reverse complement strand
CTTGATCCATTCGCGCTAAGTGACACGGCTGCTAAATTGTTGCGGCAGCGCGCATCTTTAAATAACTAATGACTTCAGACATTTGGTTGGCATCCGTTGTTGCCGGTGAAGATCTCGATCATGAATCAGCTAAATTTGCAATGTCTCACATCATGGACGGAGTCGCGAGTCCAGAATGGATCAAGAGTTTGATTCTGGCCTTAAAAGAAAAAGGTGAAACCCCGACAGAGGTAGCGGGCTTCGTCGCGGCGATGATGGATCGCTCACCATCAGTTGTAATTTCTGGAATTTCATTGGACATAGTGGGCACTGGGGGCGATCAGGCTGGAACCGTAAATATCTCAACTACGGCAGCAATTGTGGCATCAGCAACTGGCATCAAAGTGGTTAAGCATGGAAACCGAGCAGCCAGTTCAAAATCAGGGTCTGCTGATGTTTTGGAAGCACTTGGAATTAATCTAAGCGCGGATGCCCAGGCAGTCACCAATTCAGTAGTAACTGTTGGAATTGGATTTTGTTTCGCACCTAATTTTCATCCTGCGATGAAATATGCAGCACCGGTTCGAAAAGAATTAGGGATTCCAACTGTCTTTAACATTTTGGGACCGCTTGCGAACCCCGCTCAACCAAAAGCCATGGTAGTCGGTGTTGCCAACTTAGATCGAGCCCAGTTAGTGGCTGAAGTTTTGAGTGAACGGGGCTGTTTTGGTTTTGTAGTGAGAGGTGATGATGGTTTAGACGAAATAACTACCACTTCCACAACGACTATTTGGCAGATAACTGGGAGTCGCGTGCATAAACACACCTTGGATCCACGTTTGTTGGGGATCAATTTTGCAAGTCCAAGTTCCTTGGTAGGAGGAGATGCGACGCATAATGCAAGAGTTTTGACCGACGTCTTAAATCCCAGTCTGCATGATGCGGATCTGGAATTGATTCGAACCACTGTTTGTCTAAATGCTGCAGCTGGCATTATTGCTGCAGACAAAGCCCAGCGAAAGAATTTTGAAGATGTCACTTTATCTGATTGGGAATTAGCGCTAGAAAAGGCCAGGGCAGTTATTAAGTCGGGAGAAGCAGCTAATTTACTTCAAGCATGGCAAAACTTTTAAGTTGTTAAGTACGCCTTGATTTGGATTTACCAGTGGCAATTAATAAGTCAGCCAAATGTAGTATCCCCATAGTGGCCAAACGCTCTAGTAATGCGTGCAACACTTCAACAGTTGTTTGAGCATCACTCATCGCGCGGTGACTTGGCTGATTTTTGGTTTCAAAAAGTTGAGCCAGGGTAGCTAGTTTTTTATTCCGCACTTCTTCACGATCTATAGCCAGCCTGGCAAGCGAAAGCGTATCTACTACGTGGCCCACTTCCCAGTCGTAACCATGTTCTTGTGCTGAGAATTGCAGAAATGAGAGATCAAAATTGGCGTTGTGTGCTACCAACACCGAACCTCGCACAAACTCGAAGAAAGATGGCAAAACTTCTGAAATTTTTGGAGCAGACTGAACCATCGCGGTATTAATCCCAGTTAGCGATTCAATCATTAGTGGGATCTCAATTCCTGGGTTAACCAGAGTTTGAAACTGACCCTGGATCTCACCACCTCGAACTTTTACCACCGCAATTTCAGTGATCTGATCGGATTTTGCAGAACCCCCAGTGGTCTCTATATCTAAAACGCAGAATGTGACTTCAATTAGAGGTAGATCATTTGGAGGGTTAGATCGAGACGCGGGCATTGGCTCAATCTAGACGATCTATTAACTCTAACCTTTAGTAGTCTAATCCGGTGACCATACCAAGATTGCCCGATTCCACGACACGTTGGCGTTGTACTAGGTGTGGCAATTTAACCCGATTTGATGTTCGGCGTGATCAGGTAGCTCATGAGTTTTGGCATTTTGATTTATCCGGTGAGCCAGTAATTGAAGAGCGAAACCTAGCCTCAGACGCGGTGCAAGAAGTTAAGTGTCGCTGGTGCGGAGTGGGTGCGGTCGTTGAGTTAATTGCTCGAACCGTTGTGGAATGACAGAGGTTAATCATGTCTAGTATTGCAGTCATTGGCTGCTCGATGGTCGACCTAACCGCCTACACCACGCACCTCCCAAAACAGGGGGAAACAATTCATGGTGATGCTTTTGGCTTGGGATTTGGTGGCAAAGGCGCAAATCAAGCTGCAATGGCATCAAGATTTAAACTGCCAGTGTCAATGATTAGCTATGTTGGTGATGATGTTTTTGGGCAATCAATGTTGGATAATTTTGAAGACTTAAATATTAATTCAGATGCTGTTGGCAGAGCCCAAGGTGCATCTGGTGTGGCGATGATCTGGGTTGAAACAACTGGCGCTAACCGAATCATTGTTTTAACTGGAGCAAATCAGAAATTAACTGAACAGGATGCAGTTTTGGCGGTTCAAAAAGATTCAAATCTCAAGGTAGTTGTTGGACAATTAGAAATTGACCAGAAGGTTACCGCCGCATGTTTTGCCGCCGCAAAATCTAGAGGTATCACGACGATACTAAACCCAGCACCAGCATCTAAATTAAGTCCAGAATTGATGAGTAACAGCGACTGGGTTATTCCTAATGAAGTGGAATTTGAGATGCTGCACCCTAGAGGCTTGCCACCGACAAGTGATTCTGCAATTAAAGAACTTGGAGAGACTTTGCAATCTAGATTGCTGGTGACTTTAGGCGAATTAGGGGCCGCTTTGCTAAACGTAGACGGGACCGTGACCCGATTTCAAGCTCCGAAAGTTCAAGCCATAGACACGGTTGGGGCTGGCGACTGCTTTGTTGGATCATTTGCATTCGCAGTTGCAAGTGGTTTGACTGAGTCGCAAAGCGTGCAATTAGGTATTGAAACTGCGTCACTAAGCGTTACGCTAAAAGGAGCCCAGTCTTCATACCCCACTCCAGAAGTGGCAGATCAAATCCTGCACCAAGTTACTAAGATTGTCTGATGACAAAGACGCACCAGCTAAAAAGCACAGCTGTTGTTACTGGAGTGCTATGTGCACTAGTGATGCAAAGTTAGTGAAGACTTATCGTGTCTAAACCTATTGCAATAATGGGCACTGGTTCGTGGGGAACAACTTTTGCACACTTGCTGGATCAGGGCAATAACCCAATTCAAATTTGGGGTAACGATTTAGAGGTAATATCGTCAATTAAGTCAACACGCTCAAACCATAAATACCATTCAGAAATAGTATTTTCACCGCAAGTGGAACCTATGGAAACACCAGACTTGGCTCTAAGTAATAGCCAGCTTGTTGTGCTAGCGATGCCGGCACAGCGATTAAGAGAGAATTTGGAGGCGTGGGCAAAGACTGTTCCTACTGATGCCATAGTAATTAGTTTGATCAAGGGCCTAGAACACGATACCGGTCTGCGTGTTAGTCAAGTAGTCAAACAACATTTATCAAATCCCTTTGGCGTGATAAGCGGCCCTAACTTGGCAACTGAAATTGCTGCTGGCCAGATGGCTGCATCAACTGTTGCATCTGAGGATGAAGGTGTAGCGATTCAAATTCAGGAATTATGCTCATCTCCAAGGTTTAAACTATTTCGATCATCAGATGTAATTGGAGTTGAAATTGCTGGGACTACAAAAAACATTATTGCACTTGCTACCGGTATCGCTATTGGCTTGGGCCTTGGAGAGAACGCCCAGTCTGCAATTCTGACTAGAGGTTTGTCCGAGATGGCAAAAATAGGAGTTGCTGCGGGTGGAAGTCAAAAAACATTTTTGGGGCTATCAGGAATTGGCGACCTTATTGCAACTAGTCAATCTCCTTATTCAAGAAACCGAACCTTTGGAGTCCTTCTGGGACAGGGTAAGTCAATGTCGGAAGCGAAGATTCAGATCGGCCAGACCGTGGAGGCAATGCAATCTACGGAGCCAATACTCCAATTAGCACACTTGCATCAACTAGATGTTCCTGTGATCAGTCAAGTTTCACAAATTTTGAATGGCCTAGCACTACCAGAGAGCATCCTTGAAATATTTGAGTCGAGCAGTCACCAAGTTGAAAACTACTAATTACTTAAATAATTGTTTTCAAGATGGATTGAAGCTTGGCATTCTCCTTAATCTCAACCTGTGTGCGAAGTAGTGCAATTGGCGTTCTGCGCCTGAGTAGGTCTTCAGAAGTTTGAACATGCTCTCTGTCGATAATGTATCGCAGTTCGCCCAGTGTAAAGCTCAACCCAGGGAAGACTAATTCCGCATCATCTGGGTGTGAAATCCAATTCATGACGATCTCTGATGATTGGGCTCCATGTCTACGCCAAATTTCTGTAGCAATAGTTTTGGTATTAGATTTGTGGTGTTTTGAGACTAAATCAATAAATTTAGGGTCAATTTGTGGATCTGGCTCGCCAATCCAGCTTGCCCGTGGTTTAGTCACAATGCCAATTTCTTTGAGACATGTGACCACTTCATAACCTACGTTTATGCAATCAGTTAACTTTCCACCAAAAATAGAAATTGACCGAAGATTGGAGTTTAATTCAACAACATGCTTTCTGGACAGTGCTAACCAATCGATCTCGTCAATCTGGGATGAATGTGTGATGACCAATGGGCGAACACCGCACCGTTCAGAAATGATGTCAGCTTTTGTTAATGGATTTTGTAGGTTTAGACATCTATTGATCTGATCTAATAAGAAATTTCGATCCTCATCTGTAACTGAGACATCGGCAGTTTGCGCTTTTGTATCAGTTGTCCCAATTACAGTGCGTTCATGCATTGGTAGCACATAGAACAAGCGACCTTTCTCATCAAAGAACGCAAAAACTTTGTCGTTAGTTTCAATGCGAGGGACAATTAAGTGCACCCCCTTTGACATCACTATTTTATTTTCTGTTGGAACTTTAAATGAGTCGCTCACGGATTTTGCATAAGGGCCGGTGGCGTTGATCTATGTTTTGGCCTTAACTTCAAAATAAGAACCACTTAATTTGTCTCTTACGTTAACTAACCACCCATCGGTGGTTGAAGTAGCTTTAGTGACTTCAGCATAGTTAAGAACCTTTGCTCCAAGTTTTGCACCAGTTTTAATAAACTCGTATACAAATCTTGCATCATTATCTAGCAAAATTGCATCGTTATATTGAATAGCCCCTTTCACTCGATCCATATCCAGCTGAGGATTTAGGCCACGAATCTTCTGCGTGCTAAACACTCGAGGTTTATTTGTCTTAAAACTTCCAAAAAACCAATAAAGTAAAGAACCTACATACCCAAGTGCCCGACTAAAAGGTGAATTTTGATTAATTACAGCAAAAAATGGTATTTCTTGGATTCGATTAGGGTACTTACTTAATAGTTCATTTCTAGACCGACAAAGTGACCAAACTAGAGAAAATTCATAGTCCTGGAGGTATTTAATACCACCCCAGATCATGTTGGAAGATTCTTGACTTGTCATACTGGCAAAGTCATTGGATTCAACCAACACTACGTTGATGCCGTGAGCTGCAAGTGCTGCAGTAGAAACTGCACCGTTAATCCCGCCGCCAATTACGATGGCATCGAATTCTCCAGATAATGCCGCTATGGTTTGCTGTCGATTAAGCACAGGAGTAAGCCTAAGCAGTTGGCTCATTTTTGAGTTTAGGATTGAGTCACAGAAGTATGAGGGATAGGTAACTTCGAGGTAACGCAGCCAATAACAATCTGGTAACAGTCGCAAGGGGGAGGGATCTAATGGGTATTTTGGCAATTGATGCAGGAACCACTGGGGTAACCGCACTTGTCATTAGTGAAACTGGAGCCGTTTTACGCCGTGGCTACAGCGAATTCCCTCAGCATTTCCCACAGCCAGGTTGGGTGGAGCATGATGCGGACGAGATTTGGGCGGCCACTTTGTCAGCTGTGGCAGCGGCACTAGCTAACCATCAGGACTCTATTTCCGCTGTTGGTATCACTAATCAACGTGAAACGGTAATGATTTGGGATAAACAAACATTCAAGGGTCCACGGCGTGGAATTGTTTGGCAGGATAGAAGAACTTCTGAAATTGTTGTGGAATTAAGAAATTCAGGCGTTGAAGAGAAGGTTAAGAATAAGACAGGTCTTGGGCTTGATCCGTATTTTTCTTCTACCAAGTTTTTATGGCTTTCTCGGCATGACAAAGAAGTTTGGGCGGGGGTGCTCGCTGGTAAGTATGCAGTGGGAACTGTTGACACTTTCTTGATTTCTCGGATGACTGCAGGCAAGATTCATGTCACTGATGCTTCTAATGCATCCCGCACACAATTAATGGATCTTAGAACTGGAGCTTGGGATGACGAGTTACTGGAACTATTCAACGTTCCAAAACAAGTGCTCCCACAGATTGTTCCGTCTTATGGTGTGGTTGGGCGAACTGAACCTGCGGAATTTCTAGGGCTGAAATTACCAATTGCAGGGATAGCAGGCGACCAACAGTCTGCATTGTTTGGACAAACTGCATTTGATGTTGGTGACTCTAAATGCACTTATGGAACTGGATCGTTTATTTTGTATAACACTGGCTCTGAATTTAAGATTTCAGAGCGTGGCCTATTAACCACAATTGCCTGGCAAGAACCAAATGGTGATATCACATACGCACTCGAAGGTGCCGTCTTTGTAACGGGAGCTGCAGTGCAGTGGCTGCGAGATGGTTTAGGAATAATCAAAAAGGCTGCCGATGTGGAAAGCTTGGCAGCATCTGTCACTTCAACAGATGGTGTGGTCTTTGTGCCGGCACTTTCTGGATTAGGGGCTCCCTATTGGGACCCATATGCCCGTGGCTCTATTCATGGCATAACTCGAGGAACCACTGCCGCTCATATTGCGCGCGCCACATTGGAGGCTATTGCTTTTCAGGTGAGAGATGTCGTTGATGCGATGGTTAAAGATACGATGAAACCTCTGGGACAACTTAGAGTGGATGGTGGAGCTTCAGTCAATAACTTATTGATGCAGATGCAGGCAGATATCTTGAAGGTGCCAGTGGTTCGTGGTTTGGCTTTAGAAGCTACTGGCATTGGAGCGGCCTTCTTGGCAGGGTTAGGCACTGGGGTATGGGCAGATAAGAATGAGTTGCGAAGCAGTATTGAGATTGATCGCGAGTTTATTCCTGAATCTAGGGATGAATGGGAGTATGTTCGCTGGAAGAGAGCAGTTCAGCGCTCTCAAAACTGGGTAGAACGTGGAGCTAATTGAGCGAGGTCAAACCCGAAAGAAACCTGGCGCTTGAACTCGTTCGGGTTACCGAAGCTGCAGCTTTAGCGGCAGCTCCATGGGTAGGTCGTGGCGACAAAATAAGTGCGGATAATGCCGCGGTTAATGCGATGCGATTTATTCTGGCATCAGTTGATATTGATGGCACCATTGTTATTGGCGAAGGTGAAAAAGATAACGCACCCTGGCTTTATAACGGCGAAAAAGTTGGAAATGGCAAAGGCCCAAAAGTAGATGTAGCGGTTGATCCAATCGATGGTACCTCATTAACTGCGAACGGTCAATTGAATGCACTGTCAGTTATTGCGCTGGCTGATCAAGGAAGTTTGTATTCACCAAAGTCGGTTTTTTACATGAACAAGATCTGTGTTGGTCCAGATGCCAAAGACGCAGTAGACATTGATGCACCAGTAGCTGAAAATTTGAGAAAAGTTGCAATCGCAAAAGAAAAACGTATTTCAGATCTCACCGTCATGCTTCTTAATCGACCTAGAAACGATGAGATGATCAAACAAATTAGATTAGCCGGTGCAAGAATTAGACTAATTCAAGATGGCGACGTTGCTGGTGCTGTTATGGCCGCCAGACCAAATACTGGTGTGGATTTAATGATGGGAATTGGTGGCACTCCAGAAGGAGTTATCGCTGCTTGCGCCATGCTAACTCTTGGTGGAACTTTGCAGGGCCGACTTGCACCTCAACTTGAAGATGAAAAGCGTAATGCTGCAGCTGAAGGATTAGATCTTAAGCAGGTTTTACATACTCATGATTTGGTCAAGTCTCAAAATAGTTTTTTCGCTGCAACTGGAATCACTGATGGTGAACTCTTAATGGGCGTTCGATATGAAGCAACTGGCGCCACCACACAATCAATAGCCTTGAGGTCACGATCGGGAACTGTCCGAATTGTTAATGGCGAGCATCGCCCAGAAAAGTTAGTTGGATTACTGAACTCAATTGGTTGAGGTTTACTCAATCACAATTACTGGGGTGCCAACCTTTGCAAAGTCATAAAGTAATTTTGCATTACTAAGTCTTTGCCGCACACAACCATCCGATAAGCGTTGCCCTAGCTGAGCTTCCGATTGGGCGTAGGTGCCATCTCTCAACAGGGGCAGGTCATGGAATCCAATGTTTGAGTTCTTTCCTTTTTGAAAACGGACCATATAGTTCATAGTCGCATTACCAAGATACGAGGTTGTTTTTCTTGACTTTGAAAATACTTTGTAAGTGCCAGCATTGTGGTGCTCTGGGTATTTACTTCCAGAAACAAGATAAGTATGTACAACAGATTTAGTCTCGTTTACTAGCCATACACGCTGTTGAGATAAGTCAAAAACTATTCGATCACCAGTACCAGTGTTTGTGGGTCCAAGAGCGTTAGCACCTGTAGAAGCAGTAATTAATAACAAAGATAGAGTCACGATCAGGCACTTGCGCATGTGTAAATCATGCCATGACTCAAAACTTGGGGGAGGTTGCCTTACCGCTAAATTAGGTCAATGGCTCGCACATTGGTGATCACGAATGATTTTCCACCTCGCAAAGGGGGAATTCAGACATTTGTGCAACAACTTGTTGGAGAGATGTATTCAAAGTCGTTCGTGGTGTTCACCTCTAATTGGCCTGGTTCCAGCGAATTTGATAAAGCGCAAAATTATGAAGTGGTTAGAACTAACACTAAAGTGCTATTACCTTGGCCTTGGCAGATTAGGCGCGCTAAAGAACTAGCTCACCTATACGACTGCGACACTGTTTTATTCGGGGCACTAGCACCTTTAGGGTTAATGAGTCACGCCCTAAGGCGCGGTGGCAAAATCAAACGCGTGGTTGCTTTGACTCATGGTCATGAAGCTGGTTGGGCTACATTGCCAGTGATGCGCAGATTGTTGACAGCTAGTGGTAAATATGTTGATCGAGTAACTTTTTTAACTGGCTTTACTGAATCTAAGATTCGAAAGCGCCTGCGTGCTGACCTTTCATTCGCAAAACTAACTCCAGGTGTTGATTCAAAATTATTTGCACCAGTTAGCACCGATCTAAAGTCACAATTAAGAAAGAAACATGGAATTGGACCGGGCTTAGTAATTCTTGGAGTTTCTCGATTAATGAAACGCAAAGGCTTTGATTCGTTAATTGAACTCTTGGCTGAGATTGAAGATGACTACCCAACTTTGGAGTTAGTGATTGCTGGGGGTGGACCTGATAAGAAACGTTTGTTAAAGCTTGCCAAACGATTGGACGTGCTGGCTAAAGTCAAATTCATCAGACCGCTAAATTTTGAACAATTGCCAGAGATATACGCAACAGCTGATATTTTTGCAATGCCTTGTCGAACGAGAAATTTTGGTTTGGATGTTGAAGGCTTTGGAATTGTTTATCTGGAAGCCGCTGCCACAGGTTTACCGGTGATTGCAGGTAATAGTGGAGGCGCGCCAGAAGCGATTGTTGATGGAGAGACTGGATATGTAGTTTCAAGGGAAGCATTGAAATCGCGCGTGTTAGAACTATTAGATGACCCGATGTTGCGAAAATCTATGGGGGACGCTGGTAGACAACGAGTTATCACCGATTTTCGAATTAACCAAAGGGGGGAGCAGCTGCGCGCCCTATTGGGTTAGAGTGCTCGAATGAGTTCTGTGACCCAGGCCCAGATTTTGGTGGCTGCCCCCGCTGACCAGGTATTTTCGGTTTTGACCGACCTACCCTCCTACCCAACTTGGTCTTCATTTGATGAAGTTTTCGTGTTAGATCGTGATTTTGCAGGCCGCGCCACTAAGGCTTGCTTTGAGATTTCCCGCAGCAGTTTTAAAGACTCCTTCACTATCAGCATCGACTATCCAGATAAATTCACAATGAGATGGGAGTTAATCAACGGTGTGAACTTGAAATCTCTGCATGGAGGGTACTTAGTCAAAGTTGTTGATGAAAACTCCAGTAACGTTCAATACGATGTTGACCTTACTTTAAAGAACCCGTTGCTTAACGCTATGAGAAAATCTGCTGAAAAGCAGATGGTTGATACAGCTCTAAACCAATTGAAAACCAAAGTAGAGTCAAAGGAATGAATTACACAATTGGAATTGATGTTGGTGGCACCAAGATTGCTGGTGGGATAGTTGATAGTGAAGGCAAGATCGTGTCTAGAGTTCGCAGGAGCGCTCCAGCACAAGATTCAGATTTGATGCTTGCCGCAATTGCCGAAGTTATTAATGAACTTAGCGCTCAGCAGGAAACTACTGGAGTCGGTATTGCGCTAGCTGGATTTATGGACAAAGAGCGAAACCGAATGCGATTGTCTCCAAATGTTGCTTGGCGAGACATTGAGATTAGATCAGCAATTGAAAGTAAAGTTGGCAAACCAGTAATCATTGAAAATGATGCCAATGCCGCAGCCTGGGGAGAGTTTAGGTTTGGAGGCGGCGCAGAAGCAGACAGCATGGTGATGCTAACCATTGGAACAGGATTGGGTAGCGGTGTCATCATCGATGGACAGTTGTTAATTGGTGCACATGGCATTGGTGCAGAGTGCGGACATTTTAAAGTGAAACCTGATGGGCAGCTATGTGGTTGCGGTCAACGCGGCTGCTTGGAGCAATACGCGTCAGGACAAGCTATCACTCGAAATGCACGAGTGTTTGTAGCCAGTGGAACCCCTGCAGCACAACCGTTATTAGATGCTTGTGGCCAAGATCCAACTACTTTAACTGGAGCGATGGTCACCGAAACTGCACAAAAAGGTGACCCAGCCTCTATTTCGATTTTGGCTGAGGCCGGCAAATGGTTAGGGTTTGGGATGTCCACAATTGCCGCAATTTTGGATCCAGAGATGTTTGTGGTTGGTGGGGGTGGCGGGGACGCAGGCGAACTAATTTTGGCCCCTGCTCGAGTTGAGTTTGAGTTAAAGCTGCCTGCTCGCGAACATAGACCAATTGCCAAAATCACAGCTGCAACATTAGGTAATGATGCTGGCATCATCGGCGCAGCGGACCTTGCGAGGAAATTATGAGAAAACTTTGGCTTGTACTGCTAACAACTATTTTGGTTGCCTGTTCAAACAATGACGCCTTGAATGTGCAAGTAGAGAAAAATGAAAGTAAACCGATAATTCTTGGCACTGATGTCTATGTAATTATCGATAATAAAGCTGATGAAAGAACTCTCGAAGCAATGACCAGAGCAGCTCGCGAGGCAGGCGAGCGATTCGGCTTTGAGATTAAAGTGATTCAGCCTACTGGCGCTGATGACTTAGTAAAGCAGATAAATTCACTCAAAGGGATTACGGGAATTGGTGGCGCTGTGATTGCTGCAAAGGGAGTTCCAGCAGGGGAAGCGATAGCTGAACTGGCTTCCACGGGAATTCCTATTGTTGGCATCGGCACAAACTCTGCGGCCGTTCTGCCTTATGGTGGCATTGGATTTGTTGGTGTGACCGATGAAGGAATTGGAAAGGCAATTGCTCTTAAATTTAAAGCACTAGGACTGAAAAAACTGATCTGTGTCGCCACCCAGGGTAAAGACTCTGAGCGCGAGCAGCGAATTTGTGGGTCAGTTGCAGATTATCTGTCTGGTGTGGAAACTGTTTCTGTAAAGGTGACAAATAAGAACTCACCAGAAATACTCAGAAAAGCTATTGCAGGTGATAAGGAGATTGACTGCATGCTAGTGATGAATACAGCCTTGATGAGTACGGTGAACCAGACAAAAGGTCTGATAACTCGTGAATTATCAGTGGGGCTTATTGGATACGAAGAGTCTCGCGAGAGGGAAGTTCGTTCTGGAGAGTTGTTGTTTATGACAGATAATCAGGATGCCATGCAGGCTAGATACGCCGTAGACATGTTGGGAACTTTCACAACCACCGCTGGCATCATTGGAAATGGAACACCAGTTTTGACTGGGCCAGACATTGTGACTGCAGCCAAAGTTGATGCAGTGTCACTTTCTCGGAAAGACTTTAATCGCTAGCGAAGGTTTTTCTTAGAGTTAATGAAGTTCACAGAGTGCTTGAAAATTAGATCGGCATCATGATCCAAGGTGGCCACATGAAATGAATTCTCAAGATAGATTACTTCCTTGTGAACTGGCGGGGTCGAGATGTGATTCAAGATCCAGTTAGGATTCTTATTTGAAACAACATGATCTTGGTTTGAGCCAAAAATCAAAGTTGGTGATGTCACTAAATGCATCCCTTTTTGGACATCACCATTTAGGTCCAACATAGAAGCAGCCGCAACTACTGGAGTTTTATTGTAGGCAAATTCATTTACCCCAGGCTTGGCAATATCGTTTCCAACTGCAGGAACCGATTTAATAACATTTCCTAATAATGGAGCCAAGTGCAAGAGTTTGTTTTTAACAAAAATTGAAGGATTTACAAGAATCAATCCATTTGTCTGGCTCTGATGTTGCGCAAGTCGAAGCGCTAACACACCACCCATGGACAAGCCTGCAATAAAGATTTGCTTACAATCTTTGGCGAGCTTCAAGTATGAGATTTGCGCTGCTGCATACCATTGATGCCAAGTGGTTCTGTTTAATTCCTGCCAAGAAGTTCCATGACCAGGTAACAATGGCATTTCAATTGAAAAATTGTTTTGAATTAGGTGTTCGGCCCAAGGTCGAAGAGATGCTGGGGAGCCAGTAAATCCATGGACTAGCAAGACGCCAATATCTGAACTACGAGAACTCATGGCAGCAACTTCTTGGCTCATCTCACCCTTTCTAGGCTATTCCGCCATCGTAGAGTGGGGGGCTTTGCCTGTCAGCACTTTAGAGCGTAGTTTTACACCGTGGCAATTGATGACGAGCGCTTAGAAACTCCCATTTACTGGCTGTTGCGCTATGGCTCTCTAGGACCGTTGATTAATCTTGTCTACACCCCCTGGGTAGAAGGCGCTGAGAACATCCCAACCAGTGGTGCGGCAATTTTGGCTCCCAACCACATCTCTTTTATGGATTCGATGGTGGTGCCACTGGCAACCTCTCGCAGAGTTACATTTTTGGCAAAGGCCGAATATTTCGAAGGTAAGGGCTTAAAAGGAATGTTGATTCGCAATTTTTTCCGGAGTGCAGGTCAAATTCCAGTTGAACGAGGCACTGCTCGAGCGCATACAGCTCTTTCGGCTGCATCTAAAGTTCTAAAGACGGGCGGTCTAATTGCGATTTATCCAGAGGGAACTAGATCTCCAACTGGCTTGCTATACAAAGGTAGGACCGGCGTTGCTAGATTGGCCCTGGAGAACAATGTGCCAGTTATTCCAATTGGAATTCATGGCACCAGAGAAATCCAGCCCCCCGAGCGCAACATGCCAAAACTAGGCAGAGTGGGTCTTCGAATTGGTAAACCATTGGATTTCAGTAAATATCAAGATCAAAAGGATGATCGTCTTGTACTTCGAACAATCACTGATGAAATTATGCAAAATATCAAAGAACTAAGTGAGAGCCAGTATGTGGATATGTACGCAGAGGAAGCACGCCGCTTGATCGCGCAAGAGAAACGCTCTAAGCACAAAGACGCTAAGACCGAAGGCTAAATCGGGGTCGCGCTCAAATCAGGGCCGGCAGCGTCTACCCTTTACCCCACAACCTAGGAGGCACTAATGCCAAACTTGAAGCCAATGGAACTGCTGATCATCTTGGCTGTTCTGATCTTGCTTTTTGGAGCAAAAAAGTTGCCTGATGCTGCTCGTGGTTTGGGGCGCTCACTTCGCATTTTTAAGGCTGAAGTAAAGGCACAAGACAAAGATCTTGACGAGGGCGATAAACCTGAGTCTGTCAAGTAATTTTTAAATTAGTAAATGCTCTCTAAGCGAAAGCGCCGTAACCAAAATAACGGTGAAATGACGCTAAACGATCACTTGCGTGAACTCCGATCAAGAGTGTTTGTCGTTGTGGTTTTCTTAAGTGTTGCAACTTTGTTTGGTTGGTTTATCTATGATTTCACTTTTTCAATTCTCAAGAATCCCCTAGATGCGGCAATTGCTGAAGCTACAAAAGACGGTCAAGATATCGGACTTGTTTTGTCTGGAGTAGCGGATGCCTTCACATTACAGTTGAAAATTTCAGCAACATTTGGTTTGTTAATTACTGCCCCAGTGTGGTTATGGCATCTTTGGCGTTTCATTACTCCTGGCTTAAAGAAAAATGAACGAAGATATGGATTGTTATTTCTAGCAACTTCAATCCCTTTATTTTTTCTAGGTGTATTGCTGGCTTATTCGGTACTACCAATAGCGATGCAGTTATTGCTCGGCTTTACACCGCAAGGGGTATCAAACCTTTTGCCAGTTGATGTTTACCTATCATTTTTTCTAAGAACTCTATTGGTTTTTGGTATTGGGTTTTTAACCCCCGTTGTTTTAGTTATGTTGACAATTGCAGATGTAGTTTCAGGAAAAACTATGTTGGGCTGGTGGCGTCAAATTGTGATGGGTGTGGTTTTGTTTGGAGCAGTTGCCACACCTACAGGAGATCCTCTAAATATGATCCTGCTTGCCGGGCCAATGTTGGTCTTGGTATTTGCAGCAATCTTGATTGGTTTGTTGATTGATAAACGTCGCGGAAAATCTAATGAATGGTCTGATTCCTTGTCTGACGATGAGGCCTCGCCACTATAAAACTGGCCCTCTAATACGCTTGTCCCATGCCTGAAATCAAGTGGTCCAATTTACCCGCTGCTCAACAGCCAACTTGGCCAAATCAAGACGAGTTGATGAAGGCTCGGGCCGAACTGGCCACGCTACCTCCACTGGTGTTTGCGGGCGAGTGTGACCAGTTGAAGCTGTCTCTAGGGAAAGCCGCTTTGGGGAAAGCTTTTGTTCTGACTGCTGGTGACTGTGCTGAAACTTTTAAGCACAACACCGCTGACTCAATTCGTGGCAGATTGCGCACTGTTTTGCAGATGGCAGTTGTGCTCACTTATGGCTCTACTTTGCCGGTCATAAAAATTGGCCGTATTGCTGGTCAATACTTTAAGCCGCGCTCAGGAGATACCGAAACAATTGATGGTCAAACACTGCCGGCATACCGAGGTGATGCAGTAAACGACATTGAATTTAACGAAGATTCGCGAACACCAGATCCATGGAGACTAGTTAAGGCTTATCACGCATCAAGTGCTGCATTGAATTTGGTTCGTGCATTTACGCAAGGAGGGTATGCAGACTTAAGGCAGGTGCATTCCTGGAACCAAGATTTCGTTAAGGAGACTGCAACTGGTGAGAAATATGAAAAACTAGCTTCAGATATTGATCGGGCCTTAGCGTTTATGGAAGCATGTGGAGTGGATCCAGCCGAATTTCGAACTGTTGATTTCTACTCAAGCCACGAAGCCTTAGTCCTAGATTATGAACAGCCAATGACTCGCGTAGATTCTCGAACAGGCAATCTGTATGACGTGAGTGCTCATTATGTTTGGGTTGGTGAGCGCACCCGACAACTTGATGGAGCTCACGTTGATTTTGCTTCTAAAATTAACAATCCAATTGGTATCAAAGTTGGCCCAACTACTACCGCCAAAGATATCGAAGCTTTGTTATCTAAATTAGATCCAGATAAAGAGCCAGGCAGGTTGAGTTTTATCGCACGAATGGGTGTCTCTAAAGTCGAATCGGTATTGCCAATCTTGATTCAGGCATCATTCAAAAATGGGCACATCCCACTTTGGATCTGCGACCCAATGCATGGAAATACTCAAACAACCTCATCTGGCCATAAGACCAGAGATTTTAATGATGTGGTTGGGGAGGTAGTTGCCTTCTTTAAAGTTTGCAAGAACCTAGGAAAACATCCTGGTGGTATACATATCGAGTTAACTGGAGATGATGTCACCGAATGCTTAGGTGGGATGGAAGAGCTTCTTGCAGCAGACTTGCCAACTCGATATGAGACAGCCTGCGACCCAAGACTTAATCGAGTTCAATCTCTTGAATTAGCATTTCGTGTTTCGGAGATGCTCAAACTTAGGTGAGCCTGATGTTGATTGCCAAAACATACAAAGTTCTAGGTATGAACTTTAGCGTGATTGCTAAGCAAGAGCAGAAAAAAGTAATTGTCTTGACGAGTGGATTCACATCAATAGCCGCCCTCGCAAAATCAAGTAATTTACGTAATATCAAGAAAGTTAACAGCATCCCTGAGGTATCCAAGGCAATCGATGACTGGATCAAGGGAGACCTATCAACTATAACTAATGTGAAAGTTGTACAGACGGGTCCAATATTTTATGCCAATGCATGGAAGCAGATGCGCACGATAAAGCCTGGCAAATTAATTTCTTACACCACCTTGGCAAAAAAGTCAGGCAATAAATTAGCTGTCAGAGCTGCGGGAACTGCCTGTGCTCAGAACAAGATCGCTCTCTTTGTTCCATGTCACCGAATTATTCGCTCTGATGGCAGCATTGGAAATTATGCATATTCAGTTACAACTAAACGAAAGTTACTGGCGCACGAGATCGGGCCGCAGATATCTCTGAAACAAGCATTGCAGAAATAATCAACCCAGCCCCAATTGCGATTGGAGCCGTAATCACATCTTGAACTAACCAAATTGAAAATACTGCACCCCAAACAGGCTCAAGTGTAAATAAAATTGCAGCTCTCACAGCAGAGATTTGGGCTTGGGCCCAAGTTTGAAGTAACAAAGCTAAAGCCCCAGCCCCTGAACCCAAAAAAATCAATTCATCCCAAAGTTCTTCGGGTGGAAACTGTAAAGTGCTAGATCCAAGTGATAGAACAAGACTCATCAAAGTTACTACTAACATCTGCAAAGTGGTCATGGCCCAGGCAATTTCAGTTTTGCCCCATCGACTCAGCAGCGTTATTTGCATGGTCCACATGAGGGCTGTTATTAAGGTAACTGCTTCACCTAAACCAAAGCCCACTCCTTTTAAGGTCATGACCCCCAATCCAGCAGTGGCTATCACAACCGCAACCCAAGCAATTGACTTAATCTGATTCTTGAAAAGCAATGCCCCAACCAATGGAGTCATAACAACAAACATGCTAGCGATAAATCCGGAAGCAGTAGCAGTT